>Ga0207655_1000258_pt1 | contig 83455 bp, 62 predicted proteins | sample KBSM44metaG_FD_184398 | JGI IMG/M metagenome (GOLD analysis project Ga0207655, IMG submission 184398) | Miscanthus rhizosphere microbial communities from Kellogg Biological Station, Michigan, USA - KBS M4-4 metaG (SPAdes) (version 2) | ecosystem: Host-associated > Plants > Roots > Rhizosphere >... | reverse complement strand
CATTGGAACCACCTGATCCCATCCCGAACTCAGCAGTGAAACGATGCATCGCCGATGGTAGTGTGGGGTTTCCCCATGTGAGAGTAGGTCATCGTCAAGATTGAATTCCGAAACCCCTGTCTGCTAAAGCAGACAGGGGTTTTGTCGTTTAAGGACGCGAATTGTCCACGCCCTTAAACGACGAGGGCAGCCCCAATCGGCAAACACAAAAAAGCCAGCACCTGAAATCAGGCGCTGGCTTTTTAGTCAGTCATGGATCAGAACTGATAGCTCACCGTCGCACTGACATTGCGTTCCTCGCCCAGGTAACAGAAATTCAGGCTCGCACACGACGCGACATAGGTTTCGTTAGACAGGTTGTTGGCATTAAGCCGGACATCCACACCTTTCAACCCTGCCTTGCCCAAGTCATAACCTATCGACGCGTCAAACAAGGTATAGGCAGGTACCTTCATGGTGTTCTCTGCATCCGCCCAGCTGTACCCGACGTAACGTACCCCGCCCCCGAGACGCAAGCCATCCAAGGCCCCGCTATTGAACTTGTAGTCTGCCCATACCGACGCCATGTGACGAGGTGCTTGGGTCGGTGAGTTACCTTTGTTTTCTATCAGATTGTCAGCCGTGCTCAACGTACTCACCATCGACTTGGAGTACTTGATATCCGTGAAGGTGTAGCTGCCCAAAACCTTCAGGCTGTCGGTCAGTTGCATATGGGCTTCCAATTCAAGCCCTTGGGAGCGCACAGCACCTACAGCCCGATAGAAATTCTCTTGCGGCAGTTTGGTTGCCAGATTTTCCTGGTCGATGCGAAACCACGACGCCGTGAACAGGTTATCGGTGCCTGGCGGTTGATATTTCAAGCCCGCCTCCCATTGTGTGCCATCGGTCGGTGCCAGCGGGTTGCCGGCGCTGTCGGAATAGGAGTTCGGGTTAAAGGATTCTGAATAGCTGACATAGGGCGCCAGGCCGTTATCAAAGAGGTACAACGCCCCTGCACGCCCTGTGAGCTTGGTCCGTTTGTCACTGATCTCAGTACCCACGGGGCGGCTCGCCTCCGCGATGCGGTTTTCATCAGACGTCTGCACCCAGTCTTGGCGCAGCCCGAGGGAGAACCGCCACTTATCCATTTCGACCAAGTCTTGCAGATAGACGCCAGTCTGCTCCAGACGCCGCAAGTAACTGGTCGGGCTGTAGTAGCTGATAGCGGAATTGCCGTATACCGGATTAAACGCGTTGATCGGTTGCAGCGACCCGCTGGTCCAGTCCACCACCGTCTTACGACGTTGATAATCGGCCCCCAACAACACGGTATGTTTGGTCGCACCAGTAAAAATTTCTGCCTGCAGCATGTTGTCGATGATGAACGCATGCAGCTTTTCATCACCTCCCGAATAATAGCGGTTCAGCTCGTTACTGGTCGGTGTGGTCCAGCCATAGGCGTACACCTGATCCAGTTGCACCTTGGAGTCGAGGTAACGGAAATTCTGTCGGGCCGTAAGCGCATCATTGAAGCGATGTTCAAACTGGTAACCGAACGATTGCTGATCACGTTTGTAACCATCGATCCCAGGTTCACCTTCAAAAAAATGACTCGAGATCCGCTGCCCGTTGCGTTGATGCAACGCGCCATCCGCTGGCATCCCCCCGTGATAACCGCCATCAGGGTCATGCTGCAAATAGGCCTGAAGCGTAAGCGAAGTGTCCTCAGTGAAATCGATGCTCAGCGTTGGAGCCAATGCATAGCGTTTCTCCTTGGCATGGTCGAATTGGGTGTCAGACTTGTCCGCTAACCCAGTCAGTCGATAGGCAATGCGCTTGTCGTCGTCCACCGGCCCGCTGAAATCGAAACCCATGCCCCGTTGCCCGTGACTGCCAACTGTCGCTTGAACCTGATGATAAGGTTCGAACAGTGGTTTCTTGCTGGTCAGCGCCACCAGGCCGCCCGGCGAACTGCGTCCATACAGCACGGAAGACGGTCCTTTAAGAATGTCGACCCGTTCCAGAAAGTAGGGATCCACCTGCATCGTGCTGTAGGTACCGCTGTCCCCCATGGACTTCAGGCCATCCAGATAGATGTTGTCGACCGATCCATCGTTGAAACCGCGCATGGCCACGTAGTCATAACGATGGGTTGCGCCATAAGGGTTGGTCAACACGCCAGGTGTGTAACGCATGGCTTGCGCGACGGTCTGGGAGCCCTGGTCGTCCATCTGTTCACGCGTCACCACTGAAACGCTTTGGGAGGTCTCAAGCAGGGCGGTGCTGGTCTTGGTTGCGATTTGGCTATGGGTCGCGTTATAGCCGTCCATGCTGCCCAAGGCATTACCCAGGGCGAAGCCTTTGATGTCAGTGCTGGGCAAAGTCAGCGTGGCGCTTTTCGGCAACACCTGTAGAACAAAGCTGACGCCGTCCTGCGATTCTGCCTGCAACCCCGAACCGGTAAGCAATTGGTTCAAGCCTTGCTCAGCCGAATAGTCACCGTGCAATCCGATCGATTGTTTGTCCTGGGTTTGTAACGGCGTGCTGGAGAGGGTGATACCTGCCTCACGGGCAAACTGATTGAGCACGTCACTCAACGAACCGGCGGGGATATCGTAGTGCCGGTGGATCTGTTCAGTGCCTGATTGCGCGGCGATGCCGACAGTCGGCAGCGCACCCAACCCCAGTGCCGTCGACAACAGCGCGGCGCGGATGGCGTTGGCTAGCAAAGGGTGGGGTAAGACAGATGAATCGGTTTGAAAACGCACAGTCATGGTCAATATCCGTAGAGGCCGGCGAAGGCAGGTTGAGAGGCTTACTGTCTAAGCCGGGCTCACGGAAAAAAGCCGCCAAAAAAAGTTGATGCAGCACATAAAAAATCAGGTGGACCGTTCCAGGCTCACCCACCAACGTGTGCGATAGCGCACCTGAACCGGGAGTGTCTTGGGCAATATCGCCAACAGCGTGTCGGTGTCTTCCAGGCGGAACACGCCCGACAGCCTCAAATCGCCAACATTGGTCGAACAGCCAAGATAACCCTGTCGGTAGCGGCCCACTTCTGCCAGGAAATCCTCAAGCCGCATGCCTCGTGTGATGATCAATCCGTCGGCCCAGGCCCCTGCATCCATGTCCGGAGGCGGAGCAAGGACGGCTTGCGTCTGGTCCACAAGATAGTCCTGCCCCGAGTGGGCCTGAGTGAACAGTCCCCCGGCTGTATGAGGAGAGTGAATGGCCACGTTGCCGCTGACCACACTCAACCGTGTGCAATCGCGCTCTTGGCGTACGGTAAAGCGCCCATCGATGCCTTCGAACAGGCCATGGCGGGTCTTCACCAGCAGGGGCGTTGGCGACACGGCGCCGCAATTGACCAGGATCTCCCCGCGCAGCAACGTGATCAGGCGTTGCTGAGGATCGAAGCTCAGGTCCACTGCGCTGTCGGTATTGAGTTGCAGACGAGTGCCATCTGGTAATTGAATGTTGCGCCGCTCACCCGTGGCGGTGGCGAGGTCGGCCGTCCAGCGCTGCCAGCCCATCAGATCCCTGCTGATCCAGCCTGCCGAGCCCACCAATACGATGCCAGACAACACTTTCAGCGCCTGTCTGCGATCGAGCCCCTGTGCGCTGCTCTCCAACGCCGCGTGTGCCCCAGGGATCGCCGTCAGCCGGCTGTTCAATTCCTGCTGAAGCGCCTGTACCCGCTGCCAGGCCAACTCGTGATCAACATGGGCTTCGCGCCAGTGTTCACATTGCGCATGCAGACGCACATTGGCCCGATTGTGACGCAGACGCAGCGCCCAACTGATGGCTTGTTTGACGACCTGGGAGTCGGGGCCGTGCCGGGAAGCATTCATGTTCCATACCGCAGGACGTAGCAGTGATAGAGCCCTTGCGCGACATACCGCTCCACTGACCGCAACGAGATGCCCATCTGCTGCGCAATCTGCTTGTACGCCAGCCCATCGCACTGAGCCAGAAGAAAAGCCTTACGCACTTTGGGCTTCAAGCCTTCCAGAAGCCGGGCGACCTCCTCCAGCAATTCCAGCACCAACACACGGGCTTCAGCGCTTGGCGCTAATGCCTCCGGCAGATGCGCAATAGCGTCGAGATAAGCACGTTCTATTTCTTCACGACGCCAGTGATCAATCACCAAACCCCGAGCAATGGTGCGCAGAAAAGCGCGAGGTGCCTTCAGTTCGAAGCGTTCGGTTTTCTGCAGCAGCCGCACAAAGGTGTCCTGCGCCAGGTCTGCGGCATCGGCGGCATTACCCAGGCGACTGCGCAACCATGTGTTGAGCCAATGGTGATGGGTGCTGTAGAGCGTCTGCACAACACTTTCACACGGGATGTAGTCAGAAGATGGCATTCACACAGGCCTGGCCAAGCGTCACAAATGATAATTAGTCGCATTGTCGGGAAGACTGAAAGATTTTGCAATCGCTGAGGCGTGCGGCTGTACCGCTGGTCGGTTTCCCACGTCAAAAGAGGATGCTTCTCACAAATTTCTAAGATTTGCCGGAGCTTGGCCGAAAGCCTGATGAGCCATGCGTGCACCGAAATAGAGCGGCCCGAGAGTCCGCCTATCCCGTTACATGGAATGTTCCACTCGGCACGCTCACCCCCTTTGGCAAAAGAAGTCGATGAAATGAATCTCAAGTTCAGTCATAAAATTCTGTTGGCCGCGTCAGGCGTCGTGGTTCTGGCCTTCGCGTTATTCACGCTCTACAACGACTACCTGCAGCGCAGCACCATCAAGCAAAACCTGGAGTCGTCCATCCAGCAATCCGGCGAACTCACCGCCAGTAGCGTCCAGAACTGGCTCAGTGGCCGCATCCTGGTGCTCGAAAGCCTGGCGCAGAACGTCGCCCACCAAGGCAGCGGTGCCGACCTCCCAGGGTTGGTCGATCAACCTGCGTTCACTTCGAACTTCCAGTTCACCTACGTCGGCCAAACCAACGGCGTGTTCACACAGCGTCCTGACGCCAAGATGCCCGACGGTTACGACCCTCGTCAGCGCCCTTGGTATAAACAAGCGGTGGCAGCCGATAAAACCATGCTCACTCCGCCTTACATGGCCGCAGTGGGTGGCCAGATCGTCACCATCGCCTTGCCGGTGAAAAAGAACGGCGAACTGCTGGGTGTGGTCGGCGGTGACTTGAGCTTGCAGACCTTGGTGAAGATCATCAACTCGGTCGACTTCGGTGGTATCGGCCACGCGTTCCTGGTCAGCGCAGACGGCCAGGTCATCGTCAGTCCGGATCAGGACCAAGTGATGAAAAATCTCAAGGACATCTACCCGGGCACCCCCCTTCGAATCGAGAAGGTCAACCAGGAAGTCGTGCTCAACGGCCAGGATCGCATCCTGTCGTTCACCCCTATCAGCGGTTTGCCGGGGGCAGATTGGTACATCGGTCTGTCGATCGATAAAGACAAGGCCTACGCTCCGCTGGGCAAATTCCGTACTTCTGCATTGATCGCCATGTTGATCGCGGTGGTGGTGATTGCCGTGCTCTTGAGCCTGTTGATTCAGGTGTTGCTGCGCCCGTTGACCACCATGGGCGTGGCCATGCAGGACATTGCCCAAGGCGAAGGCGACCTGACCCGCCGCCTGGATGTCACCAGCAAGGACGAGTTCGGCGAAGTCGGCAGTGCATTCAACCAATTCGTCGAGCGTATTCACGCCTCCATCTCCGAAGTGTCCTCGGCAACCCGTCAGGTGCACGACCTGTCCCAGCGTGTCATGGCGTCGTCCAACGCCTCGATCATCGGCTCCGACGAGCAGAGTGCACGTACCAACAGCGTGGCTGCGGCGATCAACGAACTGGGTGCTGCCACCCAAGAGATCGCCCGCAACGCTGCCGATGCTTCCCAGCACGCCAGCGGGGCCAGCGAGCAGGCCGACGATGGACGCAAGGTCGTTGAGCAAACCATCCTGGCGATGTCGGAGCTGTCACAGAAGATCAGCCTGTCCTGTACTCAGATCGAAACCCTCAATGCCAGCACCGATAACATCGGCCACATCCTCGATGTGATCAAAGGTATTTCCCAGCAGACCAACCTGCTGGCCCTGAACGCAGCGATCGAAGCGGCTCGCGCCGGTGAAGCCGGGCGTGGTTTTGCCGTGGTGGCCGATGAAGTGCGCAACTTGGCTCACCGTACCCAGGAGTCAGCCGAGGAGATCCACAAAATGATCACCTCGCTGCAAGTGGGCTCGCGTGAAGCGGTGACCACCATGAACGCCAGCCAGTCTTCCAGCGAGGAAAGTGTTGAAGTGGCCAACCAGGCCGGTGCGCGCCTGGTCAGCGTGACGCAGCGGATCGTCGAGATCGACGGCATGAACCAGTCGGTGGCTGCCGCGACCGAGGAGCAGACCGCAGTGGTGGAGACCCTCAACGTCGACATCAACCAGATCAACCTGCTGAACCAGCAGGGCGTGGCCAACCTCAACGAAACCCTGAAAGACTGCGATGCGCTGTCGCAACAGGCCAGCCGCTTGAAGCAACTGGTCGACAGCTTCAAGATCTGACGCGTTGATTGGACGGGCAGGAGCGAGCCACCTCGCTCCTGCTGTTCAACTGAATAGCCGGCGGACGTTCTCCAAGGCGCTGTCGGCGAATGCCTGAACAAACGCTTCAAAACCTGCGTGTGCCGTTTCGACGGGCTCGGCAATAATCGTCCACACTACTTTCGAACACTCTGTGCCATGGGCCTCCACGCTCATCGCCGCCCACAGCCTGGCGATCCCTAGCGTGTTGTAGAGGGTGGTCCAGGTCATGTGCATGGCCTGCTCATCACGGCTGTTGAGTTGCTCCACGACGCAATGGCCGTCCTTGAAGAACTTCGTGCGTAAAGCTCCTACTCCAGTGCCGGTCATTTCGATACGGGCCAGGGCAGGAATGAACCTATCGAAGCGGGCGAACTGGCCCACCACATCCCACACGCGGGCAGCACTGCTGGTGACAACGGCAGCGGCCACTACCGGTCTGGCCTGTGGGTTGCGAATCAATGTATCGGGTTGCAGCGGTTTCATGAGGTTTTCCTGACGCGGTTTACAAAAAGCCGATGGTCTTGAGGTAGTTGCACCCTTTGCTCAGCAAGAGAGGGTCTTTGGCCGGGTACTGTTCACCCATCCGTTGAACACCTCGCCGCGCGTTGTCATGCAGAATCATCGAGGTGTCACCGATGTCGTCCCCCAGGGTATCGAGATAGAACCCGAGCACGCCGAACAGCGCGTTGTCCTGGCCCACCGTACGCAGTGCCTGTTGCCAGTGTGCAACGTCTACCCGCTCAAACAAGCAGCCTGCGCGGTTGAACGCGTCCAGGTACTCTGCCCAGCTCAAGGGCTGTGGGTTATGCAGGTTGAACACATGTGCGGCAGAGTGAAATTCACCGCAGTGCAATGCAATGAAGCGGGCGAAGAAGTCTACCGGCATCAGGTCGAAGTTCAGGTCCAGCTCAGGCACCATGCCCAGTTGCAGCGAACCTTTTAGCATCAGCATCAGGCGGTTCCTGTGGGGTTGGCAGACACCGTTGCGCGTGTTGAAACTGATATTGCCGGGGCGGTGGATATTCACCCACGCGCCTTGTTCGATCGCGCGCCCCAACTGTCGCTCGGCCACCCATTTGGATAGGTTGTAGCCGTTCTTGATGAACACCGGTGGTGTCGCCACGGCGGGAGCTTCCAGGACATGCCCCTGTGCATCGCGGCTGCTGGAGGCCGACAGCGTCGAGATAAAGTTGAAGACTTTCTTGCAGTGGGTTTCGCACAGCCGCACGCACTCGGCTATCGGCACGACGTTGTCCGGGGCCAGAGACGCGTAGTCCATCACATGGTTGACGTGTGCGGCGTTGTGCACGAGTACCCCGTAATTGCGCGCCAGGTCGTTGTAGCGCTCGCAGGTCAGGCCTAAGCGGGGCCGGCTGATATCGGCTGCGTATACCTGCACTCGGCTCAGGTCCAGGTGTTCCAGTTGATATTCGCGCAGGGCGTCGGCAAAGCGGGTATCCGCCGCACGCTCGGGTGATTCACGTACCAGGCACGCAACGTGTGTGGCGCCGCCCGCCAGAAGCGCCTGCACGATATGCACACCGACAAAACTGTTGGCCCCTGTGACGATGACTTTGCGCGGGTTACCGACGTGATCGCCGGGCAGCGTTTTGAAGTCCCATTCCCGCTGAGCATCATATGAAGCCTGGTCGGTCACCCTGTCGGGCATCACGCCGTCTTCCATCAGCACCGCAAGCGTGCGAATCGTTGGGCTTTCAATAAAGTGACTCAGGGAAAAACTGCGCCCAAACTGATCGCGAATCCGCAGCAACAAGGTCGACAGCAGCAAGGAGTGGCCGCCAAGGTTGAAGAAGCTCACGTCGATGGGCAACCCGTCGGAGGGCCGTTCCAGCAATTCGCTCCACAGGTCGGCCAGGTGCGTTTGCAGGGGCGTTCGTGCCGTGTCGGCAGCGGCACATGCAATGCGTGTGACCGGCCATGCAAGCAAAGCCTGGCGATCGACCTTACCGTTGTCGGAGCATGGCATGCGCGGCAACTCCGTCCAGATCTGAGGGCGCATGTAATCTGGCAGCCATTGCTGTGCGTACTCGGCCAGGCAGGCGACAGTGGCCCCCGTTTCGGGTTGGCTGGCAAATCCCCGGATCCGCTGATCATCATCAATCACCACGGTCACTTGGCGAAACAGGCGGCTGTTGCGCACACACTGTTCGATCTCCTGGGGGGTCACTCGAAAGCCACGTATTTTCACCTGCTGGTCGCGGCGTCCGCCCAGTTCGATGCCGTCTGCTGTCCACTTTGCCAAATCGCCGCTGCGATAGGCTCGCAGGGTTTGCCCTCCGGGAATGTCCAGTTCCAGGAAGGGGCCGTGTGCCTGTTGAGGCCTGCCCACATAGCCAAGGCTTACGCCAGGGCCGACGATGTACAACTCGCCCATGACGTGCTCACCGACCGGCTGCAGGTCGTCATCGAGTATCAGTACCTGGCAGTTGGCGATGGGACGACCGAGGCTGCGATTACCGTCGCCAGGGCGCAGCGTGCGATGGGTGACCAGTACGGTGGTTTCGGTGGGGCCATAAAGGTTGTGCAAGTGGCATTGTTGCGCCAATCGATCGATCACGCAGGGCTCACAGGCCTCGCCACCGGTGAACAGGTGTGTCAGGCCCAGCGGTTGCTTCAGGGGCAGGATGCTGAGCAACGCCGGTGGCAGGAAACCGTGGGTGATGTGCTGCTGGCGGATCAGCGCCAGCAGTTGTTGCGGGTCGCGGCGTTGCTCTGCAGTCGGGACGACCAATGTTGCGCCGGCGATCAAGCTGGGGAAAATATCGATCAGCGAGGAGTCAAAACTCAACGGCGAAAATTGCAGGACTCGGCTGTTTTCGTCGACGGCCATGCGGCGACGAAACCACGTCGAGAAATGCGCAAGATTACCTTGGCTCAGCAAGACGCCCTTGGGCTGGCCAGTCGTTCCCGATGTGTAGAGCACCATGCACGGCAGGGCGGCAGCGGGGCGCTTGCGCATCAGCGGCGTTATGGCCTGTGTGTTCAACGGGGCGTGCGCACTGACATTCAACGATGTGAACTCATGGCGCAGCGGATGCGCCTCCCCGTGCAGCAAAACGCTCGCCCCTGCGTTTTCCAGCATCAGCCGTTGGCGTCGCGTGGGATGGTCCGGTGCCAGTGGCAGGTAGACGGCGCCGCAGCCCAGTACGGCAAGCATGCTGGCGTACAGGTCCACTGACTTCTCCAGGCACACCCCGACCACCGGCACCGTCTCTGACGTCTTGAGCAACGGGTACAGTTGGCGTTGGATCACCAGGGCACGAGCCTGCAATTGGCGATACGTCACCTCGCGGCCTGAGAGGTTCAGGGCTGTTCGCGACGCAAACGCCTGTAGGCTGGCCTGCAACTGTTCGATCAACGGGACCTCGGCCTGCTGCAGCAAGGTCTCATCGGTCGTGCGATTCAAATGATGCACAAATGCCAGCGCATCCAACGCCTGCAATCCCTTCTCGGGCCAATCATTGGCCGTTGCGCCCTCCCGAAAATGCTCCGGGTCCCGTGAGAAGCCGCTGACCTGCAAGGCCACCCACTCCGTTAACACGGCGATTGCTTGCTGGCGCAGGCACTGGCCATTACCGCTGGGGTGTGCAGCCATGTCCAATGTAGCCAGCAGGTGCCGGGCATTGTCGTAGCTGCGCAGTTGCAGGGCAGGCAACCCGCACTCGGCCACGGGGCCCACGCCCAGGCGCAGGCTGATTCGCGGGGCTTCGTAACGGTGGGCGGGTACCGGCTGGCTGCCGTCCTCTATCAACAGGTCGACCGCCTCGTCGCCTGCCACATGCCCATACTGTTCCAGCTCCAGCCTCAGCGCCGCCAGGGCTTTGCTGATGCCGGCAAACGCGATGGTCAAGCGCCTCATGCTGGCCTCCCGGTAACCGGCAGATAGTCGTTCAGCGCCCGGGCCACGCTCGCAGTCTGCAGCAGGCCGCTGTGATGCAGGAACCCCATGATGTTGGCAAGCAACGGGTGGTGGCGGCCGATGGGAAAATCCATGGCCGCCACTTCGGCCCTTAGAGCAGTACGAACGTCAGCGCTGACATCGAAGTGTTCGATCAGCTGCAGGTTGAAGTGCTTTTGCAGGTTATTGGTCAGGTAATGTGCCAGGAAGACAGGCAGAGCTTGGGCGATGCTGTCACGGTCATCCGCGCTCGCGGTTTGCCAATAGAGGCGCACCAGGCGTGTCCAGAACAGCGCGTGGCGTCCTTCATCAAACAGGTGATCGGCCATCAAGCCGCGTACGGATGCCTTGATACTGCTGTCCTTGGAAAACGCCGCCACGTCATGAGTCACGGTGTTCTCGGCAATCGCCACGCCCACCAGTTCCATGGCATCGCGCAGATGTGCCGGCACCTGCGCCTGGGCTGCTGGCAAGGCGTGGCTCAGCTCGATCTGTTCGGGCATGTCGATAGGAGCAATGCCGGTCAACGCCACGGTCTGCTGCAAGAAGTCCAGCGCGACAAGCGCGTGGTAGTCCTCGTCGACAACGACGGTCATCGCGTCGTATCGGCAGGCAAGGGGGAGGGGCTGTGGGAAACGGTTCTTCGCAATACGGCGGGCGGTCTTGTCGACGATCTCGGTTTCGAAAATCACCACGTCATTGATGAACTTATAGAAGCTCTGCACCAGCGCAAAGTCGCGCCACTGTGGGCAATGTTCAAGAAACGTCGCGCTGAGCACCAAGGGCTGTCGGCACAGCGGGTAGATCAGCTTGTCATCGTCTTCCAGCAGGCGGCGGGGGCGTGTGCGAATGGTTGCGCGATGCTCCCAGTCATCGGCGATGGAGCGGTAGTCGCAGGTGTTCATGGGTGTACCTCATGCAGCGAGGTACGTAAGGCGTCCCAGAGCGTAATGCGGCTTTCTACGGCGGCGAGTGCCCTTTCATCGGCTTCGCGCCGGTGGTTCGGATCGGCAGTCACCAGGCGTTCCAGCAACTGTTCTGCGGCGGGCCCATGTTCCTGGGCGTCCAGTTCGATATGACGCTCAAGGTAGTTGCGCAAGGCGGGTGCCTGGCCAGGCATAAGCACATCCTGTTGCAGGAGGCGTTCAAACATCCCTGGAATGACACACTCGCGCCCATGAAGAAAGACCGCTGCCACACAATGGGTCGGTGCATTCAGGGCAAGGTGCAGTGTGCTGTCGACAAAGCGGGCAAGCTCGGGAAGCACATCGATCATGGGCAGGGCGGCGCGGGCGTCCACGCCTTGGCGTTGCAATGCGAGGAAGCGATGGATGCTCGACGTGTCGGCACCCACCTCGGCCATTGCCTCCAGGTACAACTCGAAATGGCTGCAATAGCCCCCGGTTGGATGTGAGTCGGACTCCTCGGCCAATACGATTTCATTGATCAGGCGAGCAGACTGTGGATCGGAAGGGGGAAGCCAGGGTAATCGAACGCATGTCAGGTCTCGTTGCAGGCGTTTGGCGAGTGTCATGAAATCCCAGACTGCGAATACATGGTTTTCCATGAAACGCTGTAACTTTCTGTGTGAGGTTATTTCAATAAACAGCGGGTGGTTGCACAGATGAAGTTTTTTCTGTTCCAGTAATGATTGATACATGGTTGATGCCTATAAGTTGTTGCGTTCGCTGTGAGAGCAGCGTCTGGCTTTTATAGCCGAATAGTAGATAGGTCCAGGCCTTGCACACGCTGTGGTGCAAAGGTGGTAGATGTGTGGGGTCTGGTAATAAAAGATGATAAGCCGGTTAGTTACGGCTCTGGGTATACGAATTTATTAGAAGTTTTTCTAAATAATTTGAGTTGTAAGTTGGGGGTGTAACTAAAGGTGGGACATTTCTTGAAGGCGAGCGGGACCATTAATATCAGTTGTTTTAATAGGAATAGTTGTTTGGGAGGCTATTTCTCTCGGGGCTCTTTCTGCACGAAAGAACCCCACCGTGACTTACTTGCTGGCAGCTTCCAGGCCCTTGAGGTAGGTCGTGATCACTTCCATGCCTCGCATCAAGTGATTGCGTAGCGTCAGGATGCTTTCCTCGGTTTTCTTCTGGGCCACAAGGTTCAGCAATTCGCGATGGTCTTCCTGGGACGTCTCGCCCAGCCCCATGGCTTCCAGGTTGAAGCGCAGGAAACGCTCCTCTTCGTTCAAACCGTGCTCCACCAGTTTGAGCAGTCGCTGGTTCGGCGCCTTGCCGTACAAGGCCATGTGAAACAGCCGGTTCAGGCGACCGATTTCGGTGTAGTCCTTTTCTTGTTCCAGGGCGGTGATGCAGGCGTCTGCCTTGGCAATATCGTCGGCCGTCAACAGTGGGATCGACAGGCGCAACGCCTCCGATTCCAGCAGCATGCGCAGGGCGTAGGTTTCCGCCGAATTGTCTTCGATCAATGGCGCAACCACGGCACCCTTGTGAGTCACCACGTGCAGCAACGACTGGGCTTCAAGCTGGCGCAAGGCTTCCCGCACGGGCATGCGGCTGACTCCGAACAGGCTGGCCAGCTCCTGTTGGCGCATGGCCGTGCCACAGGGCAAACGGCCATCGAGGATGGCATTGCGCAGGGTTTCTTCAATCACGCCGCGCGCAAGGTGCGCGGGAATAGGCCCACTGATCTTGATGCTGTTCAAAGGGTTCGGCTTCTGCGTCACGGTTACGCTATCCTCCTTTTCAAAAGGGTGTGGCTAATTGGATCCAAAGCACACTAGAGACTGCCCATAAGCTTGTCAAACAGGCACGGTTTCGGCTTGTAAGCGGCTCAACACGCCACTCCGCACGCCCACATCAAGCCTTGATGGCGTCTTACGCACTCAGGTCAAACCGGCTTGATATTGCGCGTCCAACGCCCATTTTGCGTGCTAAGGATTAAACGTTTCGCCCCATCCGTTTATTCCCCCACGGCCGAGCGGTGCACGCTGTGCCCCCTACATTCCCCATCTATAGATATTCATTAACGGTATTTAAATTGCTGTTCTTATATCTATAAAGTCACCCTCCTGTCTGATCGGGAGTGAACTCATGTCCGCCGCCTCTACTGTTCCAACAGCGACCCCATCCGCCCAATTGTTCGAGATCCGTCCACTGGCCGGCAGTGTCGGCGCCGAGGTCATCGGCCTGGATTTGTCCCGACCGGTCAACGACCAGGATTTCGCCCGCATCCACCGTGCGCACCTGGACCATCACGTCGTGGTTTTTCGTGACCAGCGCATCACTCCCGAACAACAGATTGCCTTCAGCCGCCGCTTTGGTGTGTTGCAGATCCACGTGCTCAAACAGTTCCTGCTGGCCAACCATCCGGAAATCCTGATCGTCTCCAACATCATCGAAAACGGCCAATCCATTGGCCTGGGTGATGCAGGAAAATTCTGGCATTCGGACCTTTCCTATAAAGAGCTGCCAAGCCTGGGCTCGATGCTGCACGCCCAGGAACTGCCCTCCGAGGGCGGCGATACCTTGTTTGCCGACATGCACAAAGCCTGGGACCAATTGCCTGAACACCTGCGCACAGCGGTCGAAGGCCGAAGCGCCGCGCATTCCTACACCGCGCGTTACAGCGAAACCAAATTCGAAGGCAACTGGCGCCCGACCCTCACCCCGGAACAGCTCGCCCAGGTGGCCGAAGTGGTGCACCCGATCGTGCGCACTCATCCGGAAAACGGTCGCAAGGCGCTCTTCGTCAGTGAAGGCTTCACCACGCGTATCGTGGGCCTGCCGGAGGACGAAAGCCGCGACCTCCTGGCCCAGCTCTACGCCCACAGCGTCTTGCCGGAAAACATCTACCGCCACCAGTGGCAGCCCCACGACATGGTGTTCTGGGACAACCGTTCGTTGATCCACCTGGCCGCCGGTTGCCCGAGCCACCTGCGGCGCAAGCTGTTTCGCACCACCATCCAGGGCGACGCGCCTTTCTGATCCCCACTTCCCGGCTAGAGAGATGAAATGAACGCGCCCCTGCAAGGCCACGCGGCCAGCACGTTGAATACCCCCCAGCCTTTGTTGGCGGTGGACAAAGTCAGTCTTGAGTACCGCACCCCCGAGCGCGTGGTGCGGGCCACCCACCAAGTCAGTTTCGAGATCGACCCGGCCGACCGCTACGTGCTGCTCGGCCCGTCGGGCTGTGGCAAATCCACGCTGCTCAAATCCATCGCCGGCTTTATCAAGCCCTGCGAAGGTGAGATCCGCCTGCAGGGGCAAAAAGTCGAACAGCCAGGCCCCGACCGTATCGTTGTGTTCCAGGAATTCGACCAGTTGCCGCCGTGGAAGACCGTCAAGCAGAACGTGATGTTTCCATTGCTGGCGTCCAAGACACTCAAGCGCCGCGAAGCCGAAGAACGCGCCTTGCACTACCTCGACAAGGTCGGTCTCAGCGCCTTCGCCGACGCCTACCCCCATACCCTGTCCGGCGGCATGAAAGCCCGCGTCGCCATCGCCCGCGCCTTGGCCATGCAACCGAAAATCCTGTTGATGGACGAGCCCTTCGCCGCCCTCGATGCCTTGACTCGACGCAAGATGCAGGAAGAGTTACTGCTGCTCTGGGAGGAGGTGCGCTTCACCCTGTTGTTCGTCACCCACTCCATCGAAGAGGCGTTGGTGGTGGGCAATCGCATCCTGTTGCTGTCGCCCCACCCTGGCCGGGTGCGTGCGGAAATCCATAGCCATCAGTACGACCTGCACAGCCTTGGCGGCGTTGAGTTCCAGGCCTCGGCGCGGCGTATCCATCGTCTGCTGTTCGATGAAGCGCCCGAGGCCGAGCAAGAGCTGGGTTTTGCTGATATCCGCATCGCTTACTGAAGGGGCCGCTCATGCGCCAGGAATACGAAATCACCCTCGAACCGCTGCTCAGCGTCCCCGTGGAACGCGAGCTGCCCCTGCGTCAGCGCCTGTGGCAGCAAGGTTGGCTGCGCAAGGGCTTGATCCTGATCGTGCTGGCCATTCTGTGGGAGGCTGTCGCGCGGTATCAGAACAACGACCTGCTGCTGCCGAGCTTTTTGCAGACGTCCCAGGCGCTGTTCGACGGCCTGCTCAGCGGCGAATTGCTCAGCAAGGTGAGCATTTCGCTGGCGGTGCTGATCAAGGGTTACCTGATCGGCATCGTGCTGGCGTTTGCCCTTACCACATTGGCGGTCTCGACCCAGTTGGGCCGTGACCTGCTCAGCACCCTGACCTCGATGTTCAACCCGTTGCCGGCCATTGCGCTGCTGCCGTTGGCGCTGCTGTGGTTCGGCCTGGGGCAGAACAGCCTGATCTTCGTGCTGGTGCATTCGGTGTTGTGGGCGTTGGCGCTCAATACCTATTCGGGGTTCCTCGGCGTGTCCGAAACCCTGCGCATGGCCGGCCGCAACTATGGCCTCAAAGGCATGCGTTTCGTGCTGTTCATCCTGATCCCGGCTGCGCTGCCGTCGATCCTCTCGGGCCTCAAGATCGGCTGGGCTTTTGCCTGGCGCACGCTGATCGCCGCCGAGCTGGTGTTCGGCGCCACCAGCGGCAAGGGCGGGCTGGGGTGGTACATCTTCCAGAACCGCAACGAGCTGTTTACCGACAAGGTGTTTGCCGGTTTGGCCGTGGTGATCCTCATCGGCCTGCTGGTGGAAAACCTGGTGTTTGACACCTTCGAGCGGCTGACGGTGAAGCGCTGGGGCATGCAGCGCTCCTAACCCTGCTAGGATTGCACCCCATTCACTCTCCACTGAACACGAGTGCTTGGCATGCAACTACCGGACATGAACCTGTTGGTCGCCCTCGACGCCTTGCTCGACGAAGGTAGTGTGGTGGGCGCGGCGCGGCGGATGAACCTGAGCCCTGCGGCCATGAGCCGAACCCTCACGCGCATTCGCGAAGCGGTGGGCGACCCGATCCTGGTGCGCGCCGGGCGTGGCCTGGTGCCGACGCCCAAGGCGCTGCAGCTGCAAGGCCAGGTGCGCAATGTGGTGGAGCAGGCGGCGGTGCTGTTTCGTTCCGCCGAGCAGGTCGACTTGAGCACGTTGCGCCGCCGCTTCAGTGTGCGGGCCAATGACTTTTTCATCGGGGTGTATGGCGGTCGGCTGTTCGACACCATGGAGCGTGTCGCACCGCTGTGTGAGTTGTGCTTCGTGCCCGAAGGCGATACCGACGACGATGCGCTGCGTGAAGGGCGGCTGGACCTGCGGGTGAGCAATACCTTGCCAGCCAGCCCCGAAGTGAAAGTGCAGAACCTGTTTTCCACTACCTTTGTCGGCCTCGCCCGGGAAGACCACCCGTTGTTTGACGAAGAGATCACCGCCGCACGCTTCGCCAGCTATTCCCACATCAGCATCTCGCGGCGTGGCAAGGCCCGCGGGCCGATCGACACCGCGCTGAATGCCCTGGGCCTGGAGCGCCGTGTCGCGATGATTGCCCCAGGCTTCCACGGCGCGATGTTCATGCTGCCCGATTCCGATCTGCTCCTGCCGGTGCCCAAGGAAGCGTTGCTGAGCGCCAACCGCCTGAAGCTGCCGTTGCGCGCCTTCCCGCTGCCGATCTCCTTGCCCACCCTGGTCCTGGCCCAATCCTGGCACCCGCGCTTCGACAAAGACCCGGCCCACAAGTGGCTGCGCGAAACCATGCGCGAAAGCTGCCACGCCACCTGGCTCGAAGCCCAGCCCACCTGACACAAACCCCATCTCACACCCCACACCCTTTGTAGGAGCCCGGCTTGCCGGCGATGGCGTTTCCAAGACCGCCATCGCCGGCAAGCCGGGCTCCTACAGGGATGTGCGTTGTATACATGATTGCGTTTCACGCACTTATAAGCTTCCAATAAGTAACTTTTTGTCATGTATGTGGCTGATTAAACTGCTCGGGTATTTTTACTTTCGAGCTATCCGTTCATGACTTCCCTCGCTGCCCCCACCCTCGCGGCCGCAGCCAAACCCACCGCGATGAGCCCACCCGTGTTCGGCCCGCGCATCATTCTCGGCCTGGTCGGGGTGTTGCTGGCGGTGCTGGTCTCCGGCCTCAACGAGATGGTCACCAAAGTGGCGCTCGCCGATATCCGCGGGGCGCTGTACATCGGCTATGACGAAGGCACCTGGCTGGTCGCGGCCTACACCGCCACGTCAGTCGCGGCCACGGCCTTTGCGCCCTGGTGTTCGGTGACCTTTTCCCTGCGCCGCTTCACCCTGTGCGCCATCGGCCTGTTCACCGTGCTGGGCATCCTGTGCCCGTTTGCGCCGAACTACGAAAGCCTGCTGGTGCTGCGCACCGTGCAAGGCCTGGCGGGCGGGGCGCTGCCGCCGATGCTGATGACCGTGGCACTGCGTTTCCTGCCCGCCAACGTCAAGTTGTATGGGCTGGCCGGCTACGCGCTGACCGCCACTTTCGGCCCGAGCCTCGGCACGCCGTTGGCGGCGCTGTGGACCGAATACGTCGGCTGGCAATGGGCGTTCTGGCAGATCGTCGGGCCTTGCCTGCTGGCAATGGCCGCCGTGGGCTACGGCCTGCCGCAAGACCCGTTGCGCCTGGAACGCTTCAAGCAGTTCAACTGGCGCGGACTGCTGTTGGGGTTCCCGGCGATCTGCATGCTGGTGATCGGCCTGCTGCAAGGCAATCGCCTGGACTGGTTCGAGTCGGGCCTGATCACCGGCTTGCTGTGCGGCGGCACGCTGTTGCTGGTGCTGTTCATGCTCAATGAATGGTCGCAACCGATCCCGTTTTTCAAGTTGCAGATGCTCGGCCTGCGCAACCTGTCGTTTGCCCTGATCGTGTTGGCCGGCGTGCTGATGGTGCTGACCTCGGTGATCCTCATCCCCTCAAGTTTCCTCGCACAGGTCCAGGGTTACCGCCCGCTGCAAACCGCGCCGGTGATGTTGCTGATGGCGCTGCCGCAGCTCATCGCACTGCCTCTGGTGGCCGCGTTGTGCAACCTGCGCTGGGTCGACTGCCGCTGGGTGCTGGGCGTTGGCCTGGGCATGCTGGTGCTGTGTTGCGTGGGCAGTGCGCACCTGACCTCGGCGTGGATCCGCGACGACTTCTATGGCCTGTACCTGCTGCAAATCTTCGGTCAGCCCATGGCCGTGCTCCCGCTGCTGATGCTGTCCACCGGCAGCATCCAACCGATGGATGGGCCGTTCGCCTCGGCCTGGTTCAACACCATCAAAGGCCTGGCCGCCGTGATCGCGACCGCCGTGCTGGATGTGCTGACCACTCGGCGCCTGCACTTCCACTCGAACATGTTGGTGGACGGCCTGGGCAACTCCCCACTGGCCGACGCCGATGCGCCGGGCCTGGCGCACCGCCTGCACGAACAGGCTGTGGTGCTCACGTCTTCGGATCTTTATTACGTCATGGCCGCCGTCGCGGTGGCGTTGATTCTGCTGATTTTCTGGATGCCGACGCGGATTTTTCCACCGCGCGCACCGACCTAGCCAAAAGGATTGCTCATGAAACGCAAAGACAAAATCGCCGTCTCCGCTATCGCGGTGTTCGCTGTGGGCGTGCTGGTGTACCTGATTGCACCGGGCGTGCTGGGCAGCAAGCGCCAGACCACCAACGACGCGTTCGTCGCCGCCGACTTCACCCTGGTTGCGCCGCGCGTGGCGGGCTTCATCAAAGAAGTGCTGGTGGAAGACAACCAGCGGGTCAAGGCCGGCCAGTTGCTGGCGCTGATCGACGATCGCGATTTCCGTGCTGCCGCCCAGGCTGCCGACGCCGACACTCTCGTCGCCCAGGCCCAACTGAAAAACGCCACGGCCACCCTGGAGCGGCAAAGCTCGGTCATCGCCCAGGCCCAGGCCACCGTCGCGGCAGACCGTGCGGAAATGGCCTTTGCCGAACACGAACTGAACCGCTACAACCACCTCGCCGGCGTCGGCGCGGGCACTGTGCAGAACGCCCAGCAAGCCAAGACTCGCATCGATCAGGCCACCGCACGGCTGGCCAACGCCACTGCCGTGCTCGCGGCCGAACGCAAGCAGGTTGAGATCCTCACCGCCCAGCGTGATGCCGCCGAAGGGGGGCTCAAGCGTGCCCAGGCGGCCTTGGAGCTGGCCAGCTTTCAGCTGTCCTACACGCGCATTGTGGCGCCGGTGGACGGCATGGTCGGCGAGCGTGCCGTGCGCGTCGGTGCCTACGTGACGCCGGGCAGCAAGATCCTCGCCGTGGTGCCGTTGGCCGATGCCTACGTGGTAGCCAATTTCCAGGAGACCCAACTGTCCCACATGCACGCGGGCCAGGCGGTGCAGGTGCGTGTCGACAGCCTGGATGGCGAGTTGCTCAACGGCCATCTCGAAAGCCTGGCGCCGGCCACCGGGGTGACGTTCGCGTCGGTCAAGCCCGACAACGCCACCGGTAACTTCACCAAGGTGGTGCAGCGCATTCCGGTGAAGATCGTGCTGGAGCCTGGCCAGGCCCACGCCGAGCGCCTGCGGGTCGGCATGTCGGTGGAAGCCAGCGTCGATACCCAGCCGGTGGCAAAAAACCGTGAGGTGGCTCAGCAATGAAGCACATCGCGTGGCTCACCTTGAGCCTCATCAGCCTGAGCGCCTGCACGGTCGGCCCGGATTTCCACACGCCCCAAAGCCCGCAAGTGACGCAATGGAGTGAACCCCAGGGCCGTCAGGCCGACAGCCGTGCGACCAGCGACCCGTTGCAAGAGCGCTGGTGGGACGTGTTCCACGATGAGCAACTCTCAGCCCTCACGCGTCGCGCGCTCACCGACAACCTCGACCTGAAGCTGGCCAGCAGCCGCCTGCAACAGAGCCGTGCCGTGCGCCAGGTGACCACCGCCGAGCGTTACCCCAACGTCAACGCCACCGGTGACTACCTGCGCCAGCGCAACAGCGCCAAGGGCTTGAGCGACCCATCCGGCGAAAATGGCCGTTCGGCCTACAACCAGTGGGACATGGGCTTCTCCGCCGCCTGGGAGCTGGATTTCTGGGGCCGGGTCAAACGCGAGACCGAAGCCGCGGACGCCACCCTGCAAGTGGCCGAAAATGACCGTCGCACTGTGCTGCTGTCAGTCCTTGCAGAGACCGCCCAGGACTACATCCAGCTGCGCGGCGTGCAAAATACCCGCGCCGTCACCGAGCAGAATCTCGACGTCGCCCGCCACAGCCTCAAGCTCTCGCAATTGCGCCTGGCCGACGGCGTGGCCACCGATTTGGACGTTGCCGAAGCCGCCGCCCAAGTGGCGGCTATCGAAGCGCGGCTGCCGGATTTGCAGCAACGCCAGGACCAGTTGATCAACGCCCTGAGCCTGTTGATGGGCGAGCCGCCACAAGCCCTGCATGCACAGTTGTCCAAAGACGCCGCCGTGCCACAAACCCAGCGCCAGGTCGCCATCGGCCTGCCTTCGGAGTTGGCCGAGCGTCGCCCGGATATCCGTCAGGCCGAAGCGCGTTTGCATGCCGCCACCGCCAACATCGGCGTGGCCAAGGGGGACTTCTACCCGCGCATCACGCTGTCCGGCAGCCTTGGCTCCCAGGCGATGCAACTGTCGGACTTTGGCTCATGGGGCTCGCGCGCTTTTGCCTTCGGCCCGCAGTTCAGCCTGCCGCTGTTCAATGGCGGGCGCCTGCAAGGCATGTTGAACCTGCGTGAAGCCCAGCAGCAGGAAGCAGCGCTGGCCTACCAGCAAACCGTGCTGCGCGCCTGGCATGAGATCGACGACCAACTGACCCGCTACAACGCCAGCCAGTTGCGCCGTGACAGCCTCGCTGAAGCCGTGCGCCAGAACCAGATCGCCCTGGCCACCGCGCAGCACCAGTACGTGGAAGGCGTGGTGGATTTCGTCAACGTGCTGACCGTGCAAAGCGCGCTGCTGGCCACCCAGGAGCAATGGGTTGAAAGCTCCACGGGCGTTTCGCTGGCGATGGTCGGGCTGTACAAGGCGTTGGGCGGCGGCTGGGAATCGGTGTACCCGCTGCAAACGGCCGCACGCTGATCTGCAAAGAGTTTTTGTCAGTCGCGAAATAAGGTGTAATGATAATTGCTCTCAATAATGTATCTGAGCTTTTCATGGACACCGCGACTGACGGCCAGCAACAGCTTCACCTCCTGTACCGCGACCATCACGGCTGGCTGCAAGGCTGGTTGCGCCAGCGCCTGGGCGACCGCGAGCACGCCGCCGATGTGGCGCAGGACACGTTCCTGCGCCTGCTGGTGTCCGGGCGTTTTCCCGGTGACAAGGAAAGCCGCAGCTACCTGGTGCAGATCGCTCGCAACCTGGTGATCGACCAATGGCGGCGCCTGCGCATCGAGCGCGCCTACCTGGAAAGCATCGCGCACCTGCCGGAGCCGGAGTCACCGTCCCTGGAAACCCGCGCGCTGATCCTCGAAACCCTGATGCAGATCGACGCCATGCTCGACCGCATGCCCGACAACGTGCGCCGTGCGTTCATGCTGTCGCAGTTCGAAGGCCTGAGCTACGCGCAGATCGCCGAGCGCCTGGGCGTCACCGTCAGTTCGGTGCAGAAGTACATGACCCGCGCCATCGTCGCCTGCTACCAGGTGGCCTACGCCGAATGAAACACGATGCGCCCATCGCCCCGGCCATTGTCGAGCAGGCCAGTGAGTGGCTGATGCTGCAATGGGGCGATGACCTGCACGGTGAGCAGCGCGAGGCCTTCGCCCAATGGCAGGCCGCCGACCCGGAACATCGCCGCGCTTGGCAGCGCCTTCAGCACCTGCAGCACACCCTCAGCGGCGTGCCGGCCGACAGTGCCCGTGCCGTGCTGCGTGACACCCCGGATACCCAGCGCCGGGCGGCCCTCAAGTTGCTCGGCGTGTTGCTGGTGGCAGGCGGCAGCGGTTACCTGGTGCCTCGTAGCGAACCTTGGCAAGCGGCGTTTGCCGATTACCACACCGCCACGGGCGAGATCCGCCAGTTCACCCTCAGCGACGGCACGCGCCTGGACCTCAACAGCGACAGTGCCGTGGACTTGCGCTTCAGTGCCCGTGAGCGCCGCATCCGCCTGATCCGTGGTGAGATCCTGCTGACCAGCGGCCACGACCCGTTGCGCCCGCTGATCGTCGAGACGCCGGCCGGTGATGTGCAGGCGCTGGGCACCCGTTTTTCCGTGCGTGAATTGCCTGACGGTAGCCGTGTCGATCTGTATGAAGGTCGCGTGCGCGTCACTCCGGCACAGGGCACTGCGGTGCAGATGAACCCGGGTGACAGCCTGTGGTTCAACCAACGGCAAAGCTCCGCGCTGCCTGCGGTCAACGCCAATGCCAGCAGTTGGACCGAGCACCGCCTGATCGCCGAGCGCCAGCCGTTGGGTGAGTTTGTGACGCAACTGGGTCGCTATCGCCCCGGTGTGTTGCGCTGCGATCCCGCCGTGGCCGGCCTGCTGCTCACCGGCGTGTTTCCGCTGAACGACACCGACGCCATCCTTGCGGCCCTGGCGCATTCGCTGCCTATCCACATACACAGCGTCACACGCTACTGGGTCACCCTCAAAGCCCGAGCCTGACCCCAACCCTACAAAATAATGTTGCGTCGCCTTGTCGGTTTTCCGTGTTCGTCCGGGATACCTCTTGAAAGCCAATCAAGAAGCGATCTCACGGGGAGTCCTGCAATGCCGCACCACCCAATCCAACCCTTGGCCCGCGCCCTGCGCCGTGGCGTGTTTGTCAGCCTGCTGGCTACGGTGCCGATGGTGCCGACGCAGGTTTACGCCGAACAAAGCGCTGAAGCGTTGCGCACCTACAGCATTGCTGCAGGCAGCCTCGACCAGGCGTTGAACCTCTTTGCCAGTACCTCGGGCATCTTGTTGTCGGTGGACGCAACGCTCACCGAAGGCAAGCGCAGCGCCGGCCTGAAAGGGCGCTATGCGATCGGGGCCGGCCTGGAGCGGTTGCTGGCGGGCAGTGGCTTGGTGGCCGTGCAATCCCCGGGCGGTTGGTCGGTGCAGGCGCTGACCGGTAACGGCCCGTTGCAGCTGGGCGCCACCCAGGTCAGTGGCCAACAAGTGCAGGAAAGCGCCTGGGGCCCGGTGGATGGCATCGTCGCCACACGCAGCGCCTCCGGTAGCAAGACCGATTCGGCGCTGGTGGAAATCCCCCAGACCATCAACGTGATCAGCGCCGCCGAGATCAAGGCACGCGGTGCCCAGAGCGTTACCCAGGCCTTGCTCTACACACCGGGCATGACGGCGGGTGGGTTCTCTGACCGGGTCAAATTATTCGATGAGCCGACCTCGCGCGGCTTCTCGCCCACGCCGCTGTACCTCGACGGCCTGCACCTGCCTTACGGCGGCGGCAGCACCGGGGGCGCGTTGCAGATCGAGCCGTACTCCCTGGAGCGCATCGAAGTGCTCAAAGGGCCCGCGTCGGTGTTGTACGGGCAGAACCAGCCAGGTGGCATCGTCAACATGGTCAGCAAACGCCCCACCGAAACTCCGTTGCACCAGGTGGTGCTGGAAGCCGGCACCTATGAACACAAAAGCGCCGCCATCGACCTCGGCGGCCCGCTGGACGAGCAGGGGCAATTTCTCTACCGCCTCACCGGCCTGGCCAATGACGGGCAGGACGAAATCAACTACGTCGAGAACAAGCGCCAGTTCATCGCCCCCAGTTTTACCTGGCGGCCGAACGACGATACCCACCTGACCCTGTTCGCCCAGTACCAGAAAGACAAAGGCGTCCCCGAAGCCCAAGGCCTGCCGGCGTCCGGTACGTTGTGGAACAACCCCAACGGCAAGATCAAGCGCGACCTGTTTATCGGCGAGCCGGGCGTCAACCAGTACAACCGCGAGCAGTACGTGCTGGGCTATGAGGTGTCCCACCGTCTCAATGACACCTGGACCCTCAAGCAGAATGCGCGCTATGCCGAGGTCGACGACCGCTACACCGCGCCGTTGCACGGCTACGCCTTTGTCGCCAACCCGGTCACCGGCGTGCAGGACCAACGTTACCTGCAGCGCTATGCCGTGGACTGGTCGCAGAACAACAAAGTGTTCGGCGTGGACAGCATTGCCCAGGCTGAATTCGACACCGGCGCGCTGTCGCACACGATGATTTTCGGCCTGGATTACTACCATTCCGGCTCCTTGTTCCACGGGCTGTATGACCGCAACCCGCCGGTGATCGACCTGTTCAAGCCGGTCTACGGCCAGCGGATCAACTACGGCCAACCGTACCGTTGGGACCGCACCCTGAGCCAGACCGGCCTGTACGTGCAGGACCAGATCAAATGGGATAAGTGGGCGCTGGTCCTCGGCGGCCGCTATGACTGGGCCAGCGTGGTGAACAAGGAGCCGATCCAGGACACCCGCTTTGCCAGCAAGGACGAAGCCTTCACCGGGCGCGCAGGCTTGGTGTACCTGTTCGATAACGGTGTTGCACCCTTCATCAGCTACTCCGAATCCTTCCTGCCGTTGACGGGCACCGATGCCGGCAGCAAGCCGTTCGACCCCTCGACCGGCAAGCAATATGAAGTCGGTGTGAAGTACCAACCGCCCGGCCAGAAGAGTTTTGTGCAGGTGTCGGTCTACCAGCTCGATCAGGAAAACGTGCTCACCACCAACCCCACGAACCCCTTGTTCAGCTCTCAAAGCGGCGCCATGCGCTCGCGGGGCGTTGAGCTGGAAGCCAAGGCGGCGCTCAGCGACGCCTGGGACATCATCGCTTCGGCCGCCCGCAACGACATCAAATACACCAAGGACAACGACGGCCGAGAAGGCCGCCACCCGGCCGGCATCTCGCCGCTCACCGCCTCGATGTGGGTCAACTACACCGTGCTCGGCGACACCCCGCTGGCCGGCCTCGGTGCAGGCCTTGGCGTACGCTACGCCCGCCAGAGCCTGGGTGATTACTATGCCGGTGCCTTCACGGTGCCGTCCTACAGCGTCTACGACGCCAGCCTCAGCTACGACCTGAGCCGCTCGCCGCTCAAACTCAAGGGCGTGAAACTGGCGCTGAACGTGCAGAACCTGACGAACAAAACCTATGTATCCCAATGCACCAGCGACCTGGATTGCTATTACGGGGAAGGGCGCACAGCGGTCTCGAGCCTGACGTACGACTGGTAGGGAACGGGTTGTAGGAGCCCTCCTGATTTGGCGGTGCGTGAACCTTAAACGTCTCGCGGGCGTTAGCTTTCGTCTAGCTACCCTCGCGAGATCCTGCCTATGTCTGTCGCCGAAAATCCCTATGCCACACCGTGTTCCTGCCTGAGCTGGATGCCCGTTCGTGAACCGGTATTCCTAGTGGTCGCCCCGCACAAATTCCTCGTCATGGTGCTGCTGACGCTCGGCGGCTACTTCGTCTATTGGCTCTACCAGCAATGGGCGCTGTATCAGCAAGCCAGCGAAAAGAGGCTGTGGCCCTGGGTGCGGGTGATGTTTCCGGCATGCTACTTCTGTTCGCTGATCCTCAGTGTGATGCGTGAGCTGGAATAGGGCGAATCGGCCTATCACTGGTGGCCGCGTTGCCTTGCGGTGGTCATCTTCCTGGGAGGGTGTTTGCCGTTCACCGTGCTGTGGCTGTTGTCGCCCTTTGCCGCACTGGCTGTCGTTGCCTGCATCGCCGTGTTGCAGGTGGCGCTGGCTTTGCAGTTGCAGTGCGCAATCAATTACTTGGAGCGGGATTCAGAGGGCGAGGGAAACGCGCTGCTGACGAGTGCCAATTGGCTCGGAATCGGGGTAGGGCTGCTGGGATGGGGATTGCTTGTTACAGGTGCAGTCTGGTGCGCCAGATAGGGGGGTAGTTCAAGGGTTCTGCAAAAACACCACATACCCCCGAAACCACTCACTTCCCTTCAAGTACCTCGGCTCCTCCCAAGCACCTCCCTGGATCAACCCGATCTTGAACGGCAAACCCAGCCGGTTCATCCGTGGCAAATACGCCGCGTAGTCCGGGATGCTGTGCCGCCCTTGATAAGTCTGCACCACCACTTCATCCACCACGCCTTTGAGCTGGGCGATGGCGGCGGGGTCGGCGTTGCTGCTCCAGTCCATCAGGCCGGTGATACTCAGGCGCAGGTCAGCGGGCAGGCGTTGGCGCAGGTCGCGCAGGAAGTCGGCGTACTCATGCAGGTATTGGGTGCGGGCGTCGAAGTCGATCTGGATGCCGACCACCGGGTTGCCCGCATCACGCCAGCGTTGCACCTGGCCGAGCAGTTGGGTGTAGACCCGTTCGGGCCAGTGCAGCGTGTGGGCGCGGTACACCACCCAGACTTCACCACGGGTGAGGCGCGGCACGCTCATGCCTTGGGCGATGAGCTGAACACCACGCGCTGGCGCCCGGCGCGTGGAGTTGATCTGGCCCTGAAGGATGTACAGGGTGTTGGCCTGCTTGAGCACCGGCTGGGGCGTCACGCCGCTCCACAGCCAGAAGGCGTCATAGTCTTGAGCGTCGACGGCGCCGAACGCCGGGCTTGCCAGCAGGAGCAAGCCCAGCCACAGGTGCTTCACCAGTAGTACTGCAGCGATTTGCCCCACTGGGTATCGGCAAAACCGCTCTTGAGTTGGCGGAACCAGGCTTTACGCACGGCGGGCTCAACATCAACGCCGCCGCAACTGTTATAGCCGGCCGGTGCGTAGCAATTGATGGCGCGGAACAGCGCGTAGGCCTTGTCGTTCTTCGACGCCTTGGCATTGGCGATCACCTGCTTGTAGCCATCAAGCCGCGAGAAGGTTTCACCCTTGAACTGCGAGGCGGTACTGCCCAGGCTGCCCGCTGCACGGGCTTGCTCCAGCGGCATGCCATCCAGGTTGTTGCGCAGGATGAACTCACCCAGGCAGTTCAGCGCCTGCGGGTGCTTGCCGTCGGCCTGCAAGGTGGCGGCAGTGTGCGCGATGCTCGGGCAGGCGTAGCCGGACTCGGCCTTGTCGCCATTCCACTGGAACAGCTTCAAGGTCTGGCTGGCGCTGTAGATGTAACCCAGGCTGGTGCCCAACTTGTCCTCGGGGGCCGAGGCGGGCAGTTGCTTGAGGTCGTCGGCGAACGTCGCGTACTGGCCGCGCAGCAAGTCTTTATAGAGCAGCACGAACTGGGCGGTCTCGCGCTCCACCGGGTCGCTGGCCTTGGCGATCTGTTGGCGCAGCAGGTCGGGCCCTGCGATGTTGCGCAGCAGGATGTAACGCACCTGCTTGGCGCCGATCGGCGAGTCGGCGGCAAACACCTTGGCCAACTGGCCGCTGCGCTCGTAGTTCATCGCCAAGGCTAATTCCAACTGGTCGCGTTGTAGTGGCAGCTTCGCCAGCGGTAGCAGTTGCAGCCACAAGGCCTCGGCACCTTTCCAATCTTGCTTGGCTTCCAGGGCCAGGGCGCGCAGGGTCTGCTGACTGAAGGCGAAGTAGTTGAGGCTCGAAGGTACGCTTTGCGGCAATTGCTTGAGGGCGGCGTCGGGCTGCTGCTCGGTGTACAGCGCATTCACGGCCAGCAAGTAGTCATAGAGTTCAGGCTCGCTGGCGAACACCGCTTTCTGCTTCTCGATGTCTGCCCGGCTGAGGGTCGGCTGGTTGCCACCGCGCATCACCATCAGGTCGCTGACCAATTGGATCATCGGCGAGTTGACGGTCTCGCTGTTGACCATCAGCAGCTTGAGGTCAGCCTCTTCCACCAGTTCATTCACCGACACGTTGCGCTGTGCATCGGTCGCCTGGGTCAGTTGCCAGGCGAACGCGTCGGCCAGCTTGCTATTGTCGTTGGCCAGCCAATACACCCGGCGCAACAGGCCCCGTGCGGAGGTGCTGTAGGTGCCCTGTGGATAAGCCTTCAGGTAGCTGTCGAAACCTTGCTCGGCCTCGGCCAGGGCGGACTTGTCCACACGGTCCAGGTGCGGCATGCCATCTTCGTCGTAGGCGTTGGCCTGGGCCTGATTGAGTGCGGTGCGCGCGGTCATGTATTGCGCGGTTTCCTTCAGCCATGGCAAAGCGCTTTTGCCGGCCGCCGTGAAGCCGATGGACGCCTCGGCGAAGCGCCCGCTGTAGAAATCGGCGGCCGCTTGCAGGTAGGCCAGAAGCAACTGGCCGTCAGCGGACTGGAGCTGCTGCGGGTCCGCCACCACCGGGCCGTCCCAGTCGCAGGTGCTCAGCAGTTGCAGGCGTGCCTTGACCAGCAGCTCGCGCTCGGGCGCGGGCATGTCGGCTTTCACCACCTGGCTGATGAACGCGGTGGCGCTGTCATCGTCGTTGCTGCGGCAGCGGCTGCCTTCGCCATTGAGGAAGGCTTCGCCGGCGGTTTTGTACTCGTCGCGCTTGATGCCCAGCGGGCCGAGCAAGGTATCGAGTTCAGCGGTGCGCGAATCGTCGGGGCCGTTATCAGGCTCGGTGGTGCTGTCGGCCCGTGGCGCCAGGCGATACACCGGGAACGGCACCGGGCCGAAGCCTTGGGCCAGGTCATCGTCATTCAGGGCGTCGGGGGTCAGGGGCGCGGATTTTTTATCGGCCAGCAACAGGCGCAGGTTCACCCGGCTGTCATTGCCCGGGCTCAGGAAGGGCAGGTTGCTGCAGGTGTCCAGGCTGCTGCGCGACACCCGCCAATCGGGGTAGCACGAGTCGTCGGAACTGGCCTGGGCCTGCAGGGAAGTGCCGGCCAGCAGGGCCAGTGCCAGGGGTGACAGAAAACCGATGCGCATGACGTGTCCTTGATCCTGAGTCCTTGGAGGAGGGCAATCATAGCTTGAACCGACATCGGCTTCGGTGAAGGCCTACGCAAAATGCTGATTTGTCCGATTTTTAGTAGTGGCAATTTACCCTCTCTGCCCTAGACTGCGGACATCGTCAGGGAGGTCGATCGTATGAAGCTGTTACGTGGATGGGTGTTCGGATTTTCCTGCTGGATCGGCATTGCACCGTTGGCCCTGGCCCAGGATCCGTTGCTGGATCAGCCGGCCGCCGCCGCAGCCAGCGCCAGCAGCGAGGCCCGTGGCGTATTGCGCGCCCGCGACCAGGCGATGCTGGCCAGCGAGCTGTCGGGGCGCATCGTCGAGCTGCCGTTCAGCGAGGGCGAGTCGTTCAAGAAGGGCGACACCCTGGCGCGTTTTGACTGCTCGGCCTACCAGGCCCAGCTCAACGCCGCCCAAGCCGCTAGCCGTGGCGCCGGTGAAGAGCTGGCCCACAACAAGCAATTGGCGGCGCTCAATTCCGTCGGGCGTTTTGAAGTGGCCCGCGCCGAAGCCAAGCTCACCGAAACCCAAGCCCAATCCCAGGTGTATCAGGTGCAGGTCAAACGCTGCAGCGTGCTGGCGCCGTATGACGGCCAGGTGGTGCAGCGCAAGGTCCAGCGCTACGAGAGCGTGTCGGCGGGCGCGCCGCTGCTGGAAATCGTCGACAACCGCAGCCTGGAAATCCACCTGTTGGTGCCGTCGCGCTGGATGGACAAACTCAAGCCCGGCCAGACCTTCAACTTCACCCCCGACGAAACCGGGCAAGCGTTCAGCGCCACGGTCAAGCGCCTCGGCGCGCGTATCGATGAGGGCAGCCAGACGCTGCTGTTGGTCGCCACCCTGCCCAATGCCACGGGCTTGATGGCCGGCATGAGCGGCACCGCGCACTTTGCTCAACTGCAATGAACGCACCGATGCCGGGCAACACCGAGCGGGTGTTCGCGCAGTTCCTCGACCTTGAGCGCCAGACCCGCGCCGCGCGCACCACCGAGCAACTGGCCTACAGCCTGGTCAACGATGGGCAGCCGCTGTTCGGTTATCGCCATGCCGCACTGCTGATCGCCGGCAAGGTGCAGGCTGTCACAGCGGTAAGCAGTGTCGACCCGAACGCGCCGTTCGTGGCATTTGTCGAGCAGGCGGTGGCGCAGTTGCACAGCCAAGGGTTGGGCAAGACGGCGCGGGTGGTGCCCGCCGAGCAACTGAGCGACGCGGTGCAGGCCGATTGGCAGAGTTTGTCGGCTGCCCATGTGTTCTGGCTGCCGATGATCGACCCGCAAGGTCAAGTGTTCGGCGGCCTGTGGCTGGCACGGGATACGCCGTGGAACCCTGCCGAGCAAGTATTGCTTTCGCAATTAGGCGGCACCTACAGCCATGCCTGGCATGCACTGCAACCGCGCCGGCCATGGCGCCTGCGCCTGACGCGCAAACGCCAGGCGCTGGTGGTGGTCGCGTTGCTGTTGATGCTGCTGATTCCGGTGCGCCAGTCGGTGTTGGCGCCGGCCGAAGTGGTGCCGCTGGCCGGTCAGGTGGTGGCAGCACCGCTGGATGGGGTGATCGCCGAGTTCCTGGTCAAACCCAATCAGACGGTGAAAACCGGCGACCTGCTGCTGCGCTTTGAAAGCACCACCCTCACGGCCCAGGCCGATGTGGCGGCGCGCGCCCTGGGCGTGGCGGAAGCCGAACTCAAGGCCAACGCCCAGCGAGCGTTCGCCGATGCCGAATCGAGTTCGCGCATCGACCTGCTGGCCGCCCGCGTCGAGCAAAAACGCGCCGAACGCGACTACGCTCGTGAACTGCTCAAGCGCAGCGAAGTGCGCGCCGAGCGCGACGGTATTGCGGTCTTCGCCGACGCCGAGCGCTGGACCGGTAAACCGGTGCAAACCGGTGAGCGCCTGCTGCAGATCGCCGACCCTGGCCAGGCCGAGCTGCGCATCGAACTGGCCGTGGGTGATGCGATTGCCCTGGCGCCCAACGCCCAGGTCGCGCTATTTCTCGACAGCGACCCCTTGCAACGCTACCTGGCCACCCTGCAACGCGCGGCCTACGAGGCGCAGCCCACGCCGGGCGGCCAATTGGCTTACCGCCTGGATGCGCAGTTCGATGCCGCATCGCCCCGTATCGGCTTGCGTGGTACGGCGAAGATCTACGGTGAGCGTGCACCGCTGGCGCTGTACCTGTTGCGCCGGCCGCTGGCGGGCCTGCGCCAGAGCGTTGGCCTCTGATGAGCCTGCCCCCGCTGCGCGACGACCTGCAACTGTCCAGCAGTGGGCCGGCATTGGATGGTTCGCCTCGCTGGACCCTGGCTGACCCGGTACGCGGGCGCTATTTCAAATTGGGCGCCACGGCTATTCGCTTGTTGCGCCACTGGTCCCTGGGGGATCCGGCAAAAGTCCTGCAAGCCGCCAACCGCGAGCCGGGTTTGCCGTTGGGCGGTGCCGAGGTGGAAGAGTTGCTGTGCTTCTTGCGCGCCCACGACCTGATCGCCGCTCTCGACCCGGAGCAACGCGCCAGCTATCTCTACAAATCCGCCGCCCAGAAGCAAAGCCTGTGGCAGGTGCTGCTGCATCAATACCTGTTTTTCCGCATCCCGTTGTGGCGGCCGGATGCATTCCTCAACCGCGCCTGGCCATGGCTGGCGCGCTTCGGCCCGGGGTTGTTGCGCTACGGTTTGCCCATTGTGTTGGGGCTGGGCGTGTTCCTGGTGGCGCGGGACTGGCAGCGCTTCCTGGCGACGTTTCCGCACCTGTTCAGCCTGGGCGGCGCTCTCGCATTTGGCGTGGCGCTGTTCTTTGCCAAGCTGTGCCATGAGTTCGGCCACGCGTTCATGGCCAAGCGCGCCGGTTGTCGCGTGCAGAGCATGGGGGTGGCGTTCATGGTGTTGCTGCCGATGTTCTACACCGATGTGAGCGACGCTTGGCGGGTCAATGATCGCCGGGCGCGGTTGATGATCGGTGCCGGTGGCGTGATGGCCGAACTGCTGCTGGCATGCGTGGCGTTGCTGGCGTGGTCGCTGTTGCCGGACGGCCCCGCGCGTACCGCCGCGTTCATGTTGGCCAGTGCGACGTGGTTGACGACGCTGGCGATCAACCTCAACCCGTTCATGCGTTTTGATGGTTACTTTTTGATCAGCGACTTATGGGGCGTCGACAATTTGCAAGGCCGCGCCTTTGCCCTGTGCCGCTGGCGCCTGCGCGAGGCGCTGTTCGGTTATGGCGAGCCGGCGCCGGAGTCCTGGTCGCCGGTGATGCAGCGGCGGCTGTTGTGGTGGGGCTACCTGTCGTGGTTGTGGCGCGCGGCGTTGTTTCTGGGGATTGCGCTGGCGGTGTATCACCTGTTCTTCAAGTTGCTGGGGATCTTCCTCATGTTGGTGGAACTGGTGTGGTTCATCTTCCTGCCCATCTGCAAGGAATGGCGCGAATGGTGGGGTCGTCGCAGCCAGGCCCACACGCCCCGGGCGCTGCTCAGCGGCCTGGGCCTGGCGTTGATCGTGCTGGTGTTGGTGGTGCCATGGCGCAGCGCGGTGGAATTGCCCGCCATGCTCGAAGCCGGGCGGGCCAGTGCGTTGCATGCGCCGGTGGCGGCGCGGGTCAAACAATTGCGGGTGGTGGATGGCCAGGTGGTGACCCAGGGCCAGGTGCTGGTGGAGCTGGAGTCGCCGGACCTGGACGCCCGGCAAAGCATCGTGCGCCGTGAAGTGGAGATTCTGCAGCTGCAGATGCGCCGCCAGGCTGGGCGCAGCGAAACGGCGGCAGACGCCGGCATCAACGATCAACGCTTGTCCCAGGCCCTCGCCGAATACCGTGGGCTGGCCGCTCAGCGTGAGCGCTTGCTGTTGCGCGCGCCCCACGCGGGCACCGTGCGCGATGTGTTGCCGCAATTGAGCGTGGGCCGCTGGCTGTCGCCCAAGGACGCGCTGGCGCAAGTGGTGGAAGACGGCGCGCGCTTTCGCGGCTACCTGGCCGAAGCGGAACTGTGGCGGGTTGCGCCAGGGTCGACCGGGCGGTTTATCGCCGATGACCCGATGCACGCCGCCATCGCCGTGGAGTTGACCGATATCGATGCCAACGGCGTGGCCTATCTGGACCAGGAGGCGCTGACATCCGATCACCACGGACCGATTGCCGTGCGCCGTGATGAAAACCAGCGCCCGGAGCCGGTGCAGGCCCAATACGGCGCGCGGTTGAAAAGTGTGCAAACAATCGAAACCCCACACCAACCGTTGCGCGGCGTGGTGGTGCTGCAAGGGCGCAGCGAGTCGGTGCTGGGTGTGGCCTGGCGACGGGCAGCAGCATTGGGGGTTCGGGAAAGCGGGTTCTGACAGGAGTTGAACGCGATGATGAACAAGGAGGGCGCGTTGGCGCTGGGGTTGGAGATGCGCCCGTCACGGGCGAGTGATCAGCCGTTTTTGCACAGTTTGTACCGCTCGGCGCGGGCGGATTTGCAGTGGATCGATGGCGAGCAGGGCCTGGTGGACGAGGTGATCAGCCAGCAGTTCCAGGTTCAGGAAGCCGGCATGGACACGCATTTTCCCGGCGCCCTGCATTACGTGATCGAAAAACTCGGCACGCCCATCGGCGCCTTGAGTGCAGACTTCGGCCCCAATGAAATCCGCGTGTTGTACCTGGCGTTTATCCCTGCCGCTCGCGGCCAGGGTTTTGGCCGTGCGGTGCTCAAAGGGGTGCAGCAAGCCGCTACGCAGGTGTTCTGCCCGGTGGCCACGGTGGTGTGGGCCAGTAACCCCCAGGCGCGCCAGCATTACCTGGCGCTGGGGTTTCGGGTGGAGGAGCAGACACCCGCCGCACAGCGGTTGGTGTGGTACCCGTCTCAGTTGAACACGATGCAGAAATAACCGCGCTCGCTGTCGCGGCCCATGGCGGGCTCGCGAGACACGAACACCTGTTCCAGGGAAGCCCCGGGCAGTGGCAAGCGGCATAAACCATCGACGAAGTCCGTCGGGCCGAGGCTGTTGAGTTGCACACTGAACGCTCCACGAGTGGCGCCGGGCATAGTGGCGTCTGGCGTTTCGCGCAGGCTTTGCACCTGGATCGGCAGCGCCGAGCCGTCCGGCAGGTACAGCACGCTGGTGCGCGTGAGCAACGGTCGAAAGTGTTCGAGAGTAACCAGGTTCAGCATGGGAAGGCTCCACGTCAGAGGTGCCGAGGCCCGCGAGCCTCGGCCAAGGCAGTGCGTCAGCCGCGTGACGGAAAGATGCCGCTCAGGGCAATGCTGAAATTGATCGCCAGGAAGGGGTTCATGGACCCCATCGGTTGACCCTGGCCGGCCGGGCCGATCGTCGGGCTGGTCACCGTGGTGGTCACCCCCTGGAGTGGCACCGGGTTGGCACCCTGTTGGTCCGAGTAGATCGAAGCGCTGCCCGGTCCGCCGCCGGAGGCGCCGATAAAGGCGTTGGTGGCGGTGGGTGTTGTCACCGGGTTGCTGGTCACGCTCGTCAGTTGGATGGCCGTTGTGGCCGTGATTGAGGTGGCGGTGTGGGTATGGACCGGCAGGTTGACCAGCGTGGCCGTCACGGATTCGGTGCCGGAAAACTCGCCGATGACGCGCGTGGTCAGGCCTGCGCCGCTACCCTGGCCGACGGGCAGCCGCCCTTGCAGGTCTGGCAACTTGAAGGTTTGCACGCCATCGCCGCCATAGGTGGTGGTGATCAGGGCGAACAATGCCTGGTTCTGGTTGATGGAGAGGGTCTGGCCGGCGCACAAGGCCCAGCCTTGCGGGGCAAAGTTAAACGCAAAGGGTTGAATGGTGCCGATGAATACTTCCATGAATCGCTCATCCTTGTATGGGGCTATACGGGGTGTGACGCCAATCGATCTGGCGTCATCGCAGAGCGTAGACGCAGCTGTTGCGCGCCGCCTGTCGGCTGCGAAACAGCGAGCGAAACCGGGGCTTTTGTCCTAGAGTGGCGCTTGTTTGCACGTGTGCAGGTTTTGCCCGGCCAACGGGCAGTTTCAGGGGAATTGAGGTGCGACGGTCTGTGGTAGAACAAGACGACAAGGTTGGGGTATTTCCCGCAGTCAATCGCCTCGATGGCGCCTGGGAAGGTGCCGGTTGGCTCAGCCGTTTGTGGTGGGTGCCGATCCTGGCGCTGGCCATGGGCGTGCGCTTTTATTGCCTGACGGCAGCGGCGATCTGGGGCGACGAAGGCTCCAGCCTGCTGCTCAGTGAATACGCCATGGCCGACCTGTGGTTTCACGCGGCCCATGACGTACACCCGCCGTTGTATTTTTTCATGCTGCGGGGCTGGATCGAGCTGTTCGGTGACGGCATCTGGTCGATCCGCGGCATGAGTGCCATTCCTGGCGTGGTCGCGGTGGGCCTGGGTATCTGGCTCACGCGGCAGGTGTCCACTCGCCGCGCGGCCGTGTTGGCAGGCCTGCTGCTGGCGTTGTTTCCGTCAGCGGTGCGCTACAGCCAGGAAGTGCGCATGTACTCGCTGCTGGCCGTCTGGCTGCTGGGCGCCACACTGGCGCTGGTGTACTGGGTCCGCCAGCCCGAACGCACGCGCTACCTGGCGGCCTATGTGCTGCTGCTGACGGCTGGCTTCTACACCCATTATTTCACCGCGCTGTGCGTGCTGGTGCACTGGGCTTACCTGGGCCTGTTGTGCCGCACCCAGCCGGCAGGCCAACGCTTGATCCTGCGCCCGTCCTGGTGGTGCGCCAATGCGGTCGTTGTGGCGCTATACCTGCCCTGGCTGCCGAACCTGCTGGACCTGGTGCAACATGTCGAGCAGCTCAAGGTCGGCGGCGACATCGGCTGGGAAGACCCGGTGTCGTTGATCTCGGTACCGTCGATGATCTGGCAGTTCATGCTCCAGGACGAGGGGATCGGCTTCTGGAAGCCGCTGTTCTGGCTGTTCCCGCTGCTTTTGATCGCCGTGGTCGGCGTGACTGCCTGGCGAGACCGCGAGCGCCAGCGCCCCGCCTGCCTGCTGGCGCTGTTCTTCCTGCTGCCGTTGCTGCTGGTGTACGGCGTGTCTTTTATCTCGCCGGTGTTTATCGAGCGCTACCTCACCGTGTACGCGTTGGGCTTGCCAATCCTTGTCGCACTGGCGATCGACCGCCTGCCCACAAGGCTATCGTGGCTGGGCGCCGCGTTGTTCGTGCTGTTCGTCGGCGTGGAGCTGGTGGGGCTCAAGAACAACTTCACCGTGGATGAACATGACCAGTTCAACGTGCCGGTGGAGTTCGTCAACCGCAACTATCAGGAGGATGACCGCATCGTCCTGAGCGACATGATGTGGTACCTCAGCTACGTGTATTACGACCAGACCGACGCCCAATTGCAGCTCTATACCCCGCCCAAGCCCGACGGCACGCCCACCCGGCCGAACGCCTATGGCTTCGGCACCCTGGTGGACCAGGATGGGGGGCGCATTTACCTCGACCGTTTGTCGGCATTACCCGCCGATACCCGGCGCGTGTGGCTGATCAGCAGCACCGACATACCGGACGATTTCGCGCCGATTCCCGAAGGCTGGCGCCAATTGTTGCAACAAGATGGCGGCGGGGCTCGGGCGCGTCTGTTCGTGCTGTGCCGCGGGCCAGAGCCTTCGCAGCCCGAGGGCTGCCGTTAATATCCATTCGGTATTAGGGGAATACCAAAATAGTGGCAATTGACCACTAGTTGATCGCGCAATCCTGAACTACTCTACGGCCACAAATGGATTTTTGTCTGACAAAGTGGTGAAGGGATTGCAGTATCACTTTATCTCCGGATTGCCCCGTTCAGGGTCCACCCTGCTCTCGGCGATTTTGCTGCAAAACCCGCGTTTTCACGCGGGCATGAGCAGCCCCGTTGGCACCCTGTTCAATGGCGTGCTGGCGCAATGCAGCGCCGGCAGCGAGTTTGGCGCGGTGATTGACGCCAATACCCGTCGCCGCCTGTTGCGCGGTCTCTTCGACTCCTACTACGCCGACAAAACCGCCACGCCGCTGGTGTTCGACACCAACCGCCAATGGTGCGCGCGCATGCCCGCGCTGCATGACCTGTTTCCCCAATCCAAAGTCATTGCCTGCGTGCGCAACGTCGCCTGGATCATGGACAGCCTGGAACGGCTGTACCGCGCCAATCCTTTCGAAAACACCAAGCTGTTTGGCGACGATGTCGAGCGCAACACGGTGTACAGCCGCTGTGAAACCCTGGCGCAGCGCAACCGGTTGGTGGGCTTCTCGTGGGCGGCGCTCAAGGAAGCCTATTACGGCGAACACGCCGACTCATTGCTGATCGTCGATTACGACCTGCTCAGTCAGGCCCCGGAGCGGGTACTGCGGCTGGTGTACGACTTTATCGGCGAGCCGTGGTTTGAGCATGACTTCAACAACCTCGTCTACGACGCGCCCGAGTTTGACCAGGCGCTGGGTGTGTCCGGCTTGCACAAGGTCCAGCCCAAGGTGCGCCTGCAGGCGCGGCGCACGATTTTGCCGCCGGACCTGTTCCAGCAGTACACCGAGTTGTCGTTTTGGCAGGACGGCTCAGCCAGTGCCGCCAATGTGATTCGTATGAAGGCCAACGCCGCGATCAATTGATCGCGGCGTTTTATTTTCTCTCAAAGAACGTTCGACGCCGGGTGAGCAACATGTGGTGGAGCAATCGCAAGTCGCGGGTTAGCGAAGTAGCACGGGCGCGGGTCTCGCCCATGATCATGCCCCTTGAACCGCGCATGCTGTTCGATGGCGCCGTCGCCGCCACCGTGGCCGACGTGGCGCAGCCCGACAGCCACCCCACCGCTGACGCGGCCAAGGCGCCGACCGGCGACCACCCGGTCGCAAGCAAGGACACCCATGGCCAGGCCGACGCGCCAGCCGCTGCACCCGTGGCGGTGCCGGGGCAAACCGTGGTGTTTGTCGACGCCCGGGTAAAAGACTCCGCCAGCTTGCTGCAGGGCGTGGCGCCCGGAACCCAGGTGGTACAGCTGGACGGCAGCAAGGACGGCCTGCAGCAAATCGCCGATTACCTCGATACGCATCAGGGCGTCAGCTCGGTGCAAATCATCGCCCACGGCAACGCGGGCGATCTGTGGCTCGGCACCACGTACTTGTCGGCGGATAACGTGGCTGCCCGCAGCGCGGTGCTGGGGCAAATCGGCAAGGACATGAATGTCGGCGGCGACATCCTGATCTACGGCTGCTACACCGCCGAAGGCGAGCGCGGGCAGAATTTCGTTGATTCCCTGGCGCAATTGACCGGCCGTGACGTGGCGGCGTCGACCAACCGCACCGGTGTGGGCGGTGACTGGGACCTGGAGATCGCCACCGGCACCATCGAAAGCGCCAACGTGCTGTCGACCAAAGCCATGAACGACTACCAGTGGGGGCTGGCCACGTGGACCGCGACCAACAACGCGAACACCGGGGTGGGCTCGCTGCGCGCGGCTCTGGCTTCGGCGCAGAACGGCGATATTGTGACGTTCAGCAGCAGTATGACGGTGCAGCTCACCTCTGAATTGCTGATCAACAAGAACATCACCGTGGACGGTGACCTGAATAACGACGGCGTCGCTGACGTTACCCTCGATGGTCAATACAAGACGCGGGTGGTGGAAATCACCTCCGGCAGTACGGTGACGCTGGACGGTCTGGTCATCACTCGTGGTCTGGTTTCCGGCAATGGCGGCAATGGCGGCTACGGGGCAACCGGCGCCATGGGCGGCGGGATTTTCAACGCCGGTATCCTGACCTTGAATAACGTTTCAGTCACCGGCAACGCAGCGGCGGGCGGCGGCGGTGGCGGCGGTGTCACGGGCGCCAACTACGGCGGCGGTGGCGGCGGTGGTGGCGGCCTGGGCGGTCAGGGCGGTGGCCATGGCGGGACCGCCGGGCCGGGCACCGGTACGCTGGGCGGGCAGGCTGGCAGCGGTGGCGCCGGCGGCTATGGCGGAGGCTATGACGCGACGCACATGGGCGGGCGCGGCGGTTCTACCACCGGCGGGGCCGGCGGGGTGGGTGTGTCCTATTACAGCAACGGCGGCAATGGCGGCACGGCCAACAACGGCACTATTTCCATCGGCGGCGGCGGTGGCGGGTCCGGTTGGGACAAGGTCGGCGGTGTCGGCGGCAATGCGGCCGGCGGCATTTACAACGCATCCACCGGCACCCTGAAAATCATCGGCACCTCGGTCATCAGCAATAACATCGGCGCGGGCGGCGGTGGTGGCGGCGGCAGCGGCCAGGGCAGCAATAACCTGAACGGTGGCGACGGCGGTCGCGGTGTCGGCGCAATCTGGAACCAGGGCGGCACGGTGCTGATTACGTCGTCCAATTTCAGTGCCATCAGCGGCAACGCGGCTGGCAGCGGTTCCGGCGGCGCAGAACTGGGCGGTGGCGTGACGGGCTCTGTACCGCTGGCCTTCGCGGCGATCTACAACAACGGCGGCACGCTCAACACCGCCTATGTGGAACCGCCGACCGCGACCATCGTGATGTCGGACACGGCCCTGAAAATCGGCGAAACCTCGCTGGTGACCATCACCTTCAGCCGGGCAGTCACCGGGTTTACCAACGCCGACCTGACGATTCCCAACGGTACGCTGACGTCGGTCAGCAGCAGCGACGGCGGTCTGACCTGGACCGCGACTTTCACGCCGACCAACAACATTACCGACAGCACCAACCTGATCACCCTCGACAACACCGGGGTGACCGCCATCAGCGACGGCGTGGCGGGCGTCGGCACGACCAGCTCGGTCAATTACGCGATCGATACCGCACGGCCGACCGTGACTGTCGTGATGTCCGACACGGCGTTGAAGATCGGCGATACCTCGCTGGTGACCTTTACCTTCAGCGAGGCGGTGACCGGCTTCACCAACGCCGACCTGACCATCGCCAACGGTACGCTGAGCGCAGTGAGCAGCAGCGACGGCGGCATCACCTGGACCGGAACGTTCACCCCGACGGCCAGCATCACTGACACCACCAACCTGATCTCCTTGGACAACACCGGTATCGCTGACCTGGCCGGCAACGCCGGCAGCGGCACGACTGATTCGGCCAATTACGTGATCGATACCGTGCGGCCGACCGCGTCCATTGTGGTTGCCGACACCAGTCTGGCGGCGGGTGAAACGTCGCTGGTGACCATCACCTTCAGCGAAGCGGTCAGCGGCTTCACCACCGCCGACATGACAGTGGCCAACGGCACCCTGACCGGCCTGAGCAGCAGCGACGGCGGCATCACCTGGACCGCCACGCTGACGCCGACCAGCAACATTACCGACACCACCAACCTGGTCACCCTGGACAACACCGGGGTCGTCGATCTGGCCGGCAACGCCGGCAGTGGCACCACCAATTCCAACAATTACGCGATCGACACTGCGCGGCCGACCGCGACCATCGTGGTGGCGGACAACGCGCTGAAAATCGGCGAAACCTCGCTCGTCACCATCACGTTCAGCGAAGCGATCACCGGCTTCACCAACGCCGATCTGACGATTGCCAACGGCACGCTGACGGCGGTGAGCAGCAGCGACGGCGGCATTACCTGGACGGCGACGTTCACGCCGACCACCAGCATCACCGACGCGACCAACCTGATCACGCTGAACAATACCGGTGTTGCTGATCTGAACGGCAACGCCGGCAGTGGCACCACCGACTCCAACAACTACGCCATCGATACCGTGCGCCCGACCGCAACCATCGTGGTGGCCGACAATAACCTGCGGATCGGTGAAACCTCGCTGGTGACCATCACCTTCAGCGAGGCCGTGACCGGTTTCACCAATACCGACCTGACCATCGCCAACGGTACGTTGAGCGCAGTCAGCAGCAGCGATGGCGGCATCACCTGGACGGCGACGTTCACGCCGAGCGCCAGCATCACTGACACCACCAACCTGATCACCCTGGATAACACCGGCATTGCCGACCTGGCCGGCAACGCCGGCAGCGGTACCACCGATTCGAATAATTACGCGATCGATACCGTGCGCCCGACCGCGACCATTGTGGTCGCCGACAGCAACCTCACGGCCGGTGAAACCTCGCTGGTGACCATTACGTTCAGCGAAGCGGTGAGCGGTTTCACCAACGCCGACCTGACGATTGCCAACGGTACGCTGACGGCGGTGAGCAGCAGCGACGGTGGCATCACCTGGACGGCGACCTTCACCCCGAACGTGGGTGTCAACGACGCGAGCAACCTGATCGTGCTGGCCAATACCGGCATCGCGGATCTTGCGGGCAACGCCGGCAGCGGCACGACCAACTCCAACAACTACACCATCGACACCGTGGCACCGACCGCAACCATCATCATTGCCGCCAATGCGCTGAAAATCGGCGAAACCTCGCTGGTGACCATCACCTTCAGCGAGGCGGTGACCGGTTTCACCAACGCTGACCTGACCATTGCCAACGGCACGTTGAGCGCGGTCAGCAGCAGCGACGGCGGCATCACCTGGACGGCGACCTTTACGCCGACCACCAGCATCACCGACGCCACCAACCTGATCACGCTGGACAACAGCGGCGTGCAGAACCTGAGCGGAAACGCCGGCAGTGGCACCACTGACTCGAACAATTATTCAATCGATACCGTGCGCCCGACCGCCACCATTGTGGTCGCCGATACCGCGCTCGGAGTCGGCCAGACCAGCCTGGTGACCTTTACCTTCAGCGAGGCCGTGACCGGTTTCACCAATGCCGACCTGACGGTCGCCAACGGCACACTAAGTGCTGTGAGCAGCAGTGATGGCGGGATCACCTGGACGGCCACCTATACGCCGGCCGCAGGTATCACCGATACCACCAACCTGATCACGCTGGACAACACCGGCATCGCGGACCTTGCGGGTAACGCAGGCAGCGGGACTACCGACTCCAACAACTATGCCGTCGACAGCCAGCGCCCGACCGCGACCATCGTCATGAGCGATTCCAGCCTGCGGCCAGGTGAAACCTCGCTGGTGACCATCACGTTCAGCGAAGCGGTGACCGGTTTCGACAACGCTGACCTGAGCATCGCCAATGGCACGTTGAGCGCTGTGAGCAGCAGCGATGGCGGCATCACCTGGACGGCTACATTCACGCCGAACATCGGGGTTACCGACCTCACTAACCTGATTGTGCTGAACAACACCGGTATTTCCGACCTGGCTGGCAACACCGGCACCGGGACTACCAGTTCGGCAAATTACCAGGTGCAAACTGAGGTGCCGACCGCGACCATTGTCATCGCCGCCCCCTCGCTCAAGGCCGGGGAAACCTCGCTGGTGACCATCACGTTCAGCGAAGCGGTGAGCGGCTTCACCAACGCCGACTTGATCATCGCCAATGGCACGTTGAGCGCTGTGAGCAGCAGCGATGGCGGCATCACCTGGACCGCCACTTTCACGCCTGGCAGCAATGTCACCGACGCCACCAATCTCATCACCCTGGATAACAGTGGCGTGACGAATGGCTCGGGCAACGCGGGCGTGGGGGGCACCGATTCCAATAACTACAGCATTGACACCCAACTCCCGACCGCAACCATTACCGTGGCCGACAACCAACTTGGCATTGGCCAGACGACGACCGTTACCATCGCTTTCAGTGAAGTGGTGAGCGGTTTTGACCTGTCTGACCTGAGTGTCGCCAACGGTGTGTTGTCCAACTTGATGAGCGCCGACGGTGGCAAAACCTGGACCGCAACCCTGACGCCGACCGCGGCGGTTACCGACGCCACCAACCTGATCGTGCTGGATACCAGCCAGGTGAATGACTTGGCGGGCAACGCAGGGGCCAGCATTGCCATATCCAACAACTACGGTGTGGACGCCGACCGGCCGACCGCGACCATCACGGTGTCCAACCCGAACCTGACCGTGGGCCAGACCAGCACCGTGACCTTCACCTTCAGCGAGAAAGTCACCGGCTTTGATTTGTCGGACCTGAGCGTGGCCAATGGTGTGTTGTCCAACCTGGCCAGCAGCGATGGCGGCAAGACCTGGACGGCCACCCTGACGCCGACGGCGAACATCACCGACCCGAGCAATTTCATCACCCTCGACACCAGCCTGGTCACCGACTTGTCGGGCAACGCCGGCAGCGGGTATGCCAACTCCAACAACTATGGGATCAACACCATTGCGCTGACGGGCGACCCGTTGTTTCGCACCACCAACCCGGCGCCGCCACAAGGCGCGCCCGACGCGCCGTTGCAGCCGATCATCTACGGCCAGCCTACCGGCAACCTGGGTTCACCCCTCAGTTTCCCGCCGTTGTTCGAGCCGCGTGAACTGGGTGGCGGGTTACCCCCTGTGGGCAGCATTTTTATCAATCGTGGCGAGTTGGCCCCTAGCTTCCTCGCGCAAGTGTTCAACACGGACGGTGGCGGGGATGGCGCCGGCAAGGGCTTCCTCGGTTTTGGTGGCGGGGACGGCGGGATCTTCGGGGCGAGCACCCTGTCGACACTGTTCAACCGCGACAGCGCTGACGACAGCGGTTTCAACGCGTTCGAGAGCAAATCGATCAAGGGCGTTAGCGACCCGGCCCAAGGGTTGCGTGGTGTGTTTGGCGCGCCAACCCTTGGCCAGCAATTGCAGCAGATCAAGGACACGGAACAACGCCAGGTGGTTGACCTGGCGCATGCACTGCAACAGGTCGGCATCAGCGAAATGCAGGCCTGAACACACTTAACTCAAGGCGCAGTAACAGGGGCAAGACAAGGATGAAGACAGGTCATAAGGTGTGCGGCATCAGCTTGCTGGTGCTGGCGATCAGTGGTTGCGCGGTCACCAGCCAGCCGATTGAGCGCAGTGTCAGTGAGCAGCGAGCCCGCAGCGACCTGCAAGGCATGTACAAGGATCAAGAGCCGCTAAATGGCCCGCTGACACTGCACCAGGCCATGGCCCGTGCGGTGAAATACAACCTCGAAGGCCGCCTGAAAGTCATGGAGGAAGCCCTGGCCAAGCGCCAGTCCGACCTCTCCAGTTTCGACATGCTGCCGCGCATGGCGCTGTCGGCAGGCTACGCCGGGCGCAACAATACCAACGCCTCCAGCAGCCAGAGCGTGCTCACCGGCACCCAATCCCTGGAACCGTCGACCTCCCAGGACCGCGACCGCCGCGTGGCCGACCTGACCATGGTGTGGAACGTGCTCGACTTCGGCGTCAGCTACATCAGCGCCAAGCAGCAAGGCGACCAGCGCCTGATCATCCAGGAGCGCCGGCGCAAGGTGATCAACACCATCGTGCAGGATGTACGCTCCGCCTACTGGCGTGCCGTGGCGGCCGAGCGTTTGCTGACCCAGATCGACAGCCTCATGGCCCGGGTCGACCAGGCCCAGACCAACAGCCGCAGCATGAGCGAACAGCGCATCGGCGACCCGGTGCAGGCCCTGGGTTATCAGCGCTCGCTGATCGAAGCCACGCGCCAACTGCAGGAACAGCGCCGTGCGTTGTCCCTGGCCAAGACCGAACTGGCCACCTTGATCAACCTGCCAATGGGCACCGACCTCAAGCTGGCCACGCCGGACGACTACGACGTGCCCCAGCTCAAGGTCAATCTGGCGAGCCTGGAGCAAGAGGCCCTGGCCAACCGTCCCGAGTTGCGCGAGCAGGACTACCAGACCCGCATCAGCGCGGCCGAAACCCGCAAGGCCATGTTGCGCCTGCTGCCGGGCCTTGAGTTCTCCGCCGGCGGCCATTACGACAGCAACTCGTTCCTGACCGACAACCGTTGGGCCGACTATGGCGCCAAGATCACCTGGAACCTGTTCAACGTGATCTCCGCACCGGCGGCCATCGATGTCGCCAAGGCCGGTGAAGAAGTCGCCACCGCGCGGCGCCAGGCGATGTCCATTGCGGTGCTGGCGCAGGTCTATGTGGCCAACGCCAACTACCAGGACGCGGTGCGCCAGTTCAAGACCAACGACCAACTGGCCAATATCGACGGGCAAATCCTCACGCAACTGCGCAACCGCCACGAAGCGGCAGGTTTAGGCGAACTGGACCTGATCCAGGGCGAGCTCAACACCCTGCAAGCCGACCTGCGCCGCGACCTGGCCTACGCCGACCTGCGCAACGCCTACGGCCAGATCTTCGCCAGCGCCGGCCTCGACCCGCTGCCGGAGCAGTTGGACTCGGACCGCGTGCAGACTATCGCCACGGCGCTGGCCAGCCGCGAATCGGCGTGGGCGGCCGGCAACATCGCAACGCCGGCGCCGCGTCCCGTTGCCCAGTAACCTGGTGGCGCCGACGGCGAGCATCAGCCGCCGTCAGCGCGAGGCGCGCAATGGGCATCGCGGTGTGGCGATCCTGCTCACCGGGTTGCCCGCGTCCGGCAAATCCACCTTGGCCCAGGGGCTGCAAGCGGCCTTGTTCGAACAAGGCCGCCACAGCATCGTGCTCGATGGCGATGCCCTGCGTGGTGGCCTTAACAAAGACCTCGGCTTTGCCGACAGCGACCGCCTGGAGAATATCCGCCGCGCCAGCGAACTCGCGGCGTTGCTGGTGGAAAACGGGCAAATCGTGGTCCTGGCGATGATCGCGCCGTTGGTGGAACTGCGTGCAGTCTTCGCCGAGCGCCTGGGCGCCGATTATCGGGAAGTGTGGTGCAGCGCCTCGTTGGCGGTGTGCGAGGGACGTGACCCCAAAGGCCACTACGCCCGCGCCCGCAAAGGCGAATTACCCGGCTTCACCGGCATTGGCTCACCCTACGAACCGCCCCCCCATGCCTCGCTGGAACTGGACACCGGCGTGCTCTCGGCCCAGCAATGCGTCGAGCGGTTGCTGGGCTGGTTGGCGCCTGGGCTAGACTCTGGGGAGCCGTCTTTCTAGGAGCCTCCCATGGAATCGCCTGTGCACAGCTTGCCGTCTCTGTTCAAACAGCTTGGTCTGCCGGATGACCCGGTAAGTATCGAGAAGTTTGTGGCAGTGCATTCGCCACTGAAGCCTGAGTTGCATCTGGCAGATGCGTTTTTCTGGACGGAGAACCAGAAGAAGTTCTTGCGTAATGAAATTCTGGAAGATGCAGATTGGGCCGAGGTGGTGGACGAACTGAATCTTCTGCTGCACAGCGCAAGAGGGGTGCAAAAAACTTAGCGAATAGGCAGAAAGTTGAAAAAATCTGGTGTTGGTTGAAAAAATCTGGGCTTTAATCGCGTAAGTGAACTTTTTCTGAGGTTGCGCGATGTCTCTGGTTGGTTACGCCCATCTTCATCAATTGCTCGGGTTAAAAGCGACTGCTCCTGCTCGTGCCGCGATGATCAAGCCCGTTACACGGATCTCGATGATTGGTGACTGTCTGGCGGTTCCTCATACCGTTGCGCCTTCAGCCGACGCGATACTCGACCACATTCTTTTCGCACTCAAACATGAAGGCATCAACCTCGGCATCCTGGCTCAGGCGCTCGAAGCGGTTAGCCCGGACCAACTGTTGCAAGAGCTGAAAAAAGCCCCCAACGGCGTGTTCATTCGCAAGGTCTGCTACCTCTGGGAAGGCTTGACGCTTCAACGGCTGGACTACGACAAGCCAATCAACAGCCGCGTTTCACCCTTGTTTGATCCACAGCGCTACGTGACTGGACCCTCAACACGTAATTCGCGTTGGCGTATCGATTTCAATGGTCTGGGCTCTTTGGCTTATTGCGTGACAGTTGAACGTACGCCTGAAATCGAAGCCTTGTTGAACCTGGACATCCTGGGCCGTGCCAAGTCCTTCATGGCTACCCTTCCATCTGAAATGATGGACCGCGCCATCCAATGGGCCTATCTCCATGAAACCCGCGACTCGTTTGCCATCGAAAAAGAACAACCCAGCGAAGAAAAGTCGCGCCGTTTCGTCCAACTGCTACGCCAAGCCCATGAAGGCCGGCTGCTGACTGAAGACTATTTGGTAGAGCTGCAAAACAGCACTGTCTCCAACCCTTTCGACAAAGCCGTTGCATTCCGCCACGAACAAAACTATCTGCACAATGGTTTGCGCGGCGCGGCGGGCGTCAGCTATGTACCACCCGCACCTGAGCTGTGCCAGGAACTGATGGAAGAGTTGATGGCCTTTGCCAATCAGCCTGTGCGTGAGGTTGACCCGCTTGTGGCTGCGGCCGTCACCGCCTTCGGCTTTGTGTTCCTGCATCCGTTCATGGACGGTAACGGACGTCTGTCGCGATTCCTGATCCACCAGACACTCTGCCACTTCGGTGCACTGGAAAACGGCCTGTTGCTGCCCGTTTCCGTTGCGATGAAACACGAAGAGCAAGCCTACTTGGAGACACTCAAGGCATTTTCCCAGCCGACTCGAGACTTCTGGAATGTTACCTGGCTGGACGGTGAGCAAATGGCTTTCGAGTTCATTGGCCACTCCGCTATCTACCGCTACTGGGACGCCACCCGCTGCGTCGAATTCACCCTGCAGATGGCCAGACGTGCGCTGGAAGTGGAATTGCGCGAAGAGACCGAGTTCCTCGACCGCTACGACCGTGTGATCAAGGCCGTGAACCAGCGCTATGACGTGCGCGGGAGTGATTTGTCCAAGCTGGTGATGATGTGCCTGGATAACGACGGCAAGGTGTCCAGGCATCGGCGCAAGCAGTTTCAATACAGCGTGCCGGAGGAGGTGTTTGAGTTTATTGAGGAGGAGGCAGGGCGGGCACTGCTAGACCGCTTGGAGAGGGTAGACGAAATCCAGCGCCATCTGCACGACCAAGCCGAACAGCAATCTTGAAACCTGCACTGATCCAAATGTGGGAGTTGGCTTGCCTGCGATAGCGAAGTGTCAGTCGATATCTCTCTCGACCGGACCCAGGTCATCGCAGGCAAGCCAGCTCCCACAGGCGTTTTGCAGTGTCAGAAAATTCTGCACCCACGCTTAAACCCGCTTTACTTACCTCTATTCCCAGCCGCCCATCCATAAATTGTTTCAAAACTTGACGACATTGGATCCATACACCATATTGATAGTTAGCAAACTAACTGTATGCGAACTATCCAGTGTCCCAGACCCTCGAACAACTCCAGATGAACCTCAGCAGCAGCATGGTGGTGGGCGCCCGCAACTGGCGCAAAATCTGCCAGACCACGCTGGTGAGCTACGGTATTTCCGAAGCCTGCGCCGTGCCGCTCTTGATGATCGGGCGTCTGGGCGACGGTGTGCATCAGGTCAAGGTGGCCCAGGCGTCGGGGATGGAAAGCCCGTCGCTGGTGCGCCTGCTCGACCAATTATGTGCGGGCGGCTACGTGTGCCGTACCGAAGACGTCCACGACCGCCGCGCCAAGGCCCTGAGCCTCACCGAGCGTGGCCGCGAGCTGGTGCAAGCGGTGGAGGTGCAACTGGTGCGCCTGCGCAAGGAAGTCCTGGCCGACATCGCGTCCGCCGATCTGGAGGCTGCGCTGCGGGTGCTGCGCGCCTTTGAGGCGGCCTCGCTTTGAACGGATTCTTTACCGGTTTTCCACCAGCACGCGACTGGTTCTACGGGGTGCGCACGTTCGCCGCGTCGATGATCGCGTTGTACATCGCCATGCTCATGCAGATGCCACGGCCGTACTGGGCGATGGCCACGGTGTACATCGTCTCCAGCCCGTTTGTCGGGCCTACCAGTTCCAAAGCCTTGTACCGCGCCATCGGCACGTTCATGGGCGCGGCGGCGGCGGTGTTTTTCGTGCCGATGTTCGTGCAGTCGCCCTATGTGCTGGTGGTGGTGATTGCCTTGTGGACGGGCATCCTGCTGTTCCTCTCCATGCACCTGCGCACCGCGAACAACTACGCGCTGATGCTGGCCGGCTACACCTTGCCGCTGATCGCCTTGCCGGTAGTGGACAATCCCCTCGCCGTGTGGGATGTGGCCGAAGCGCGTACCGAAGAAATCTTCCTTGGCATTGCCGTGGCGGCGGTGGTGGGTGCGATGTTCTGGCCGCGGCGCCTGGCGCCGGTGTTCGATGGCTCGGTGAGCAAGTGGTTTGCCGATGCGCAGGTCTACAGCCAGCGCTTTCTGACGCGCAACGTGGAGCCCGAGGAGATCAGCACCCTGCGCGGCGGCATGGTCGCCACCTTCAACACCCTCGAACTGATGATCGGCCAACTGCCCCACGAAGGCGCGCGGCCGCAGACGGTGCGCAATACCAAGGAACTGCGCGGGCGCATGATCCACCTGCTGCCGGTGGTGGAAGAACTCGACGACGCGCTGTACGCCATCGAGCACCGTGCGCCGGCGTTTCTCGACCGCCTCACGCCGTTGCTGGACGCGGCGAATCAGTGGCTGGAAAACACCACCGAAAACGCCACGCTGGACAGCTGGCGCAGCCTGCGTGATCAGATCGACGCCCAGCAGCCTACCGGTGAAGCGCTGGACGATCGCCACACCCTGCTGTTCTCCAACGCGCTGTATCGCTTGGCCGAATGGGTGGACCTGTGGCAAGACTGCCGCAGCCTGCAAGCCGCCATCCAGTGCGAAAGCCAAGACACCTGGCGCGCCGTGTACCGCCACTGGCGCCTGGGCCGCCTCACGCCATTCCTGGACCGTGGCCTGATGTTCTATTCGGCGTTCTCCACCGTCAGCGCGATCATCGTGGCCTCGGTACTGTGGATCCTGCTGGGCTGGACCGACGGCGGCAGCGCGGTGATCCTGGCCGCCGTGGCCTGCAGCTTCTTTGCGTCGATGGACGACCCCGCACCGCAGATCTACCGGTTCTTTTTCTGGACCGCGATGTCGGTGTTGTTCGCCAGCCTCTACCTGTTCCTGGTGCTGCCCAACCTGCACGATTTCCCGATGCTGGTGCTGGCGTTTGCCGTGCCCTTTATTTGCATCGGCACGCTCACCGTACAGCCGCGTTTCTACCTGGGCATGCTGCTGACGCTGGTGAACACCTCGTCGTTCATCAGCATCCAGGGCGCCTATGACGCCGACTTCCTCAACTTCGCCAACGTCAACCTGGCCGGGCCCGTGGGGCTGCTGTTCGCCTTTGTGTGGACGCTGATCGCACGGCCCTTCGGCGCCGAGCTGGCGGCCAAGCGCCTGACCCGTTTCAGCTGGCGCGACATTGTCGGCATGACCGAGCCCGCGACCCTGGCCGAGCACCGTCACATGGCCGCGCAGATGCTCGACCGCCTGATGCAACACCTGCCGCGCCTGGCCCTGACCAACCAGGACACCGGCATCGCCCTGCGTGACCTGCGCGTGGCGCTGAACCTGCTCGACCTGCTGGCCTATTCACCGCGCATCCTCGGCGTGCCACGGGTGCTGCTCAACCAAGTGGTCGAAGGCGTGGGCGGCTATTTCAAGGCGTGCCTGAAAGCCGGTGAACGCCTGCCTGCGCCCAGCGGTCTGCTGATGACCCTGGACCGCACGCGCCGCGCCCTCAACGGCCAGGGCCTGCAAGACGAAGACGACACCCGCGTGCACTTGCTGCATGCGCTGGCTGGCCTGCGCCTGGCGTTGTTGCCGGGGGTGGAATTCATTGGCGGCACCGAGATGGAAGCGCCGCTACCTGATGGAGCGCCTTTATGATCGGTGATCTGGATATCAGCGGGGTTTTCTTGCCCACGCTGCTGGTGCTGATGGGCATTACGTATGTGTTGTTCCTGGTGGTGCACGGGTTGTTGACCCGCGTCCACTTCTATCGCCTGGTCTGGCACCGGGCATTGTTCAATGTGGGGCTCTACGCGCTGTTGCTGGGCGCCGTGGACTCACTCAGTCGATACCTGATGACATGAAAAAACCTTTTTTGACCATCGGCCGTGTAGTCCTGACGTTGTTGATCGTGACCTTCGCGGTCGTCGTCGTATGGCGCATGGTCATGTACTACATGTTTGCGCCCTGGACCCGTGACGGGCACATCCGTGCCGACATCGTGCAGATCGCCCCGGACGTGTCCGGGTTGATCCAGCAAGTGGAAGTGCGCGACAACCAACTGGTGACCAAGGGCCAGGTGCTGTTTGCCGTGGACCAGGACCGCTTCAAGCTGGCCCTGCGCCAAGCCCAGGCCGCCGTGGCCGACCGCCAGGAAACCCTGGCCCAGGCCCAGCGCGAGTACAAGCGTAACCGCGGCCTGGGCAACCTGGTGCCGAGCGAGCAACTGGAAGAAAGCCAGTCCCGCGTGGCGCGTGCCCAATCGGCGCTGGCCGAAGCGCAAGTGACGGTGGACGCCGCCCAGCTCAACCTCGACCGCTCGGTGATCCGCAGCCCGGTGGACGGCTACGTCAACGACCGCGCACCGCGTACCCAGGAGTTCGTTACAGCTGGGCGCCCGGTGCTGTCGGTGGTGGACAGTAACTCTTTCCACATCGACGGCTATTTCGAAGAGACCAAGCTCGACGGCATCCACGTCGGCATGGGCGTGGATATCCGCGTGATCGGCGACAACGCCCGCCTGCGCGGCCACGTACAGAGCATCGTCGCCGGCATCGAAGACCGCGACCGCACCAGCGGCTCCAACCTGTTGCCCAACGTCAACCCGGCGTTCAGCTGGGTGCGCCTGGCCCAGCGGATTCCGGTGCGCATTGCCTTTGACGACGTGCCAGCGGACTTTCGCATGATCGCCGGGCGCACGGCGACGGTATCGATTATCGCCGACACGGCCAAAGACGGAGACAAGCCATGAAGCAGCTCCTGGCAACCGCTGCCTTAGGGTTGTTGCTGTCGGCCTGCCAAATGGTGGGGCCGGATTACAAGCTGCCGGACAACGCCGCCGTCAACCGAGGCGACCTGCAAGGGCAGATCGCGGGTGAGGGGCACAACGTGGTGTCGGCGCCGGTGCCGGCCGACTGGTGGAAGCTCTACCACGACCCGCGCCTGGATGAGCTGGTGCGCCAGGCCATGGCGTCCAACACTGACCTGCGCGTGGCGGCCGCCAACCTGCAACGCTCGCGCTACCAGGTGCAACAGGCTGAGTCCGCCGGGGGCTGGAACGCCGGTGCGAAGGCTGAAGTACAGCGCCTGCAGGAATCCGGCGAAGCGTTTTTGCTGACGGAAAAAGTTCCGGTCGCCAACATTGGTAGCGCAGGCATCACCACCTCGTACCAGTTCGACCTGTTCGGCACCTTGCAGCGCGGCATCGAAAGCGCCCAGGCCAGTGCCGACGCCGCCCAGGCCGCTGCCGATATCGCACGCATCACGCTGGTGGCGGATGTGGTGCGCTCCTACACCCAGGTATGCGCGGCGAACGAAGAGCTGGCGATTGCCAACGAATCCCTCGACCTGCAAGCCCAGAGCACCAAGCTGACCCAGCGCCTGCGTGACGCCGGGCGCGGCGATGAAACCCAGGTGACCCGCTCGCAGACCCAATACAAATCCTTGCGCGCCGATATGCCGCGCTACGCAGCCGCGCGCCAGGCCGGGCTGTTTCGCCTGTCCATGCTGCTGGCTAAGCCGGTGGACCAACTGCCGGCTGGCACTGGCACGTGCGCCGAGCTGCCGCACATCGCCCAGTTGCTGCCCGTGGGCGATGGCGCCGCGCTGCTCAAGCGCCGTCCTGACGTACGCCAGGCCGAGCGCCAGTTGGCGGCCGCCACCGCCCGAATTGGTGTGGCCACAGGGGCGCTGTACCCGGACATCAGCATCGGCGCTACCGTCGGTACGGTCGGTATCCTTGATGACCTGGGCACTGCGCCCACCAACCGTTGGGGGTTTGGCCCGCTGATCAGTTGGTCGGTGCCGACCAACGGAGCGCGGGCGCGCATTCATGAAGCGGAGGCTGCCACCCAGGGCGCCCTGGCGCACTTTGACGGCGTGGTGCTCAACGCCATCCGCGAAACCCAGACAGGCCTGGCGCAGTACACCGCTCAGCTGCAACGCCGTGACGCCCTGGCCGATGCCGGCGAGTCGGCCAAGGAAGCGTCGGAGCAGACGCACCGCTTCTTCCAGGCCGGGCGCGCGTCGTTCCTGGCCGACCTGCAAGCCACCCGCACCTACACCGATGTACGGGCGCAGCTCGCGGCGGCCAACACCCAGGTTGCCATGAGCCAGATCGATCTGTTCCTGGCCCTCGGCGGCGGTTGGGAAAGCGGACGAACGCAAGCGTCACAGCCCGGCAAACCCTGAACGAAACGCTATGCTTTGTCAGGTGAGGCGCCGTGACGCCTCACCTGACACTGCTCGCGTTTGCTCATGGGGATTCCAATAATGAAAAACCCTTATGCTCCCGCTTTCTGGTGCGTGTTCTTCGCACTGGTGTTGCTCTCGGCTGCCTATTTCTACGGCGTCATGCTAGCCCACCAAATCGACAAGGCCATGGTGTTTCTCGACAGCGCCTGCGCGGTGATCGGCACCTTGTCCATCGGCGTGGTGGCGTGGGCGTCGTACCAGAATCAACGCGTGAAAAAGCGGCTGCTTGAGCAAGGCAAGACCCGCGTGGCGATCTGGGACACCAAAGTCGCCCTGCGCCGGGTCGAAACCGTGTTCGACCGCTATTTCTGGGGCAGCTATTGGCAACCCGGGCGCACCTTCCAGGAAGTCATGGGCGAACTCACCGGTACGCCCCTGGAAAAAAGCCTCGAAGCCCTGAAAAAACAGTGTGTGCTGCTCGACCAGCAGGTCGCCGATGGCCGGCATTGGCTGAACAATGCGCGGGAATTGTCCGACGTGGCCAACCAGATGGCGCGCGAACGTTACCAACTGGATTTCTGCGATCCCAAGGCTGACACCCCGGGCAATGCGGTGATTCACCGCGAGTTTGAGGTGCTGGTGTACACCTGGACCGCCCGCCTGAAGAGCTTTGACCACCAGCTCGATGAAATCGATATGGAGTATTCCTGAACCAAGTACCGACTTGATCGCTCTGAGAAAACTGGGCCGTGCGCGGCCGCCAGTGCTAATCTTCCCCCGTTTTCGGCGGGCTTGAGCCAACCCCCTCGGGGTTCAAGGAAGACAGCCCACTTCTCACAGGATTTGATCAGGTCACTTCATGAATAAGCCAGCCGTTGTTTTCTTGGGTTTTGTTGTCGCCGTGGGCGCCGTCAGTGCAGGCGGTGCCTGGTACACCGGCAAGCAACTGGAGCCCGTGCTGCAAACCGCGATCCAGAACGCCAACAAGGAGATCCAGACCTCCCTGGCCGGCGTCGACGGCACGGCGACCCTTGAGCTGGTCTCCCTGGACCGTGGCGTATTCAGCAGCACCGCCCACTACCGCCTGAAGGGGCAAGGTTCGGTATTCGGTGAAGACAACCCGAACCCTGAGCTGCTGTTCGTCGATCACATCGAACACGGCCCGCTGCCGTTCTCGCGTCTGGTGACCTTGAAGTGGTTGCCGGTCATGGCCACCAGTCACTACGAACTGGAAAAGAACGCCACCACCGAGAAATGGTTTGCCGCCAGCAAAGACGTGTCACCGCTCAAGGGTGTTGCCAGCATCGGCTACAACCGCTCGGTCACCGGCAACGTCGAACTGCTGCCCCTGGAGCTCAAGGACGATAAGTCTTCGGTGAGCTTCTCTGGCGCCAACATGGACTTCGACAGCACCGCCGAAGGCCAGAAGGTCAAGGCCAGCGGCTACATGAACAGCCTCAAGGTGGCTGTGGTCGACGCCAACGGCGAACCGCTTGAAGCCGAACTGGCGGGTTTGACCGTGGCCAGCAACCTGGAGAAATCCACCTTCGGCTTCTACACCGGGCAGAACACTGTGGAGCTGACCGACACCAAGGTCACCTTCGGTCCGCAGAAAGCCGTGCTGACGCTCAAGGGCTTCGAGCAGAAAGACTCCAGCGAAACAAAGGACAACAACCTGGCCGGCCGCGTCGACTACAAGATCGACGAGATCGGTTATCAGGGCAAACCTGTTGGCTCGGCCGCCATGGCCCTGAGCATGAAGAACGTCGACATCCCGGGCATGCTGGTGCTGACCAAGCTTTACCAGGAAAAGATGCAGCCGGTGCAAGCCGCCGCCGCAGCCGGTGAGCCAGTGCCTGAGCTGCAACTGACCGAAGCCGAACAGACCTTGGCCGAAGCCAACGTCAACCAGGTGCTGGCAGCCAAGCCGCAGCTGGCGGTGGAAAACCTGTCGCTGAAAACCACCCATGGTGAAAGCAAGTTCAACCTGCTGGTCGACCTGACCAAACCAACGTCCATGGAGCTGCCACCGGTTGAGCTGGGCAAGCAGATGGTGGCGTTGCTGGATGCCAACCTGACCCTGTCCAAGCCAATGATCGCCGACGTTTCCGCCCTGCAGGCGCAGGCCGGTGGTGTGACCGATCCGAAAGCCATCGAGCAGCAATCCCAGATGGCGGCCGAAATGGTCAGCGGTGTGGCGGTGGGTACTCAACTGGCAACCCTGGTCGGCACCGATGTGGTGTCCAAGCTGCACTACGCCAACAATGAAGTGACCTTCAACGGCCAGAAGATGACCGTCGAGCAGTTCTTGAGTTTTGTGATGGCCAAGGTCGGTGCGGTCGGCGGTGCGCAGTAAACATTTCTACATCAAGCAGAAATAAATAGTGTGGGAGCGGGCGTGCTCGCGATAAGGGTCAAACAGTCGACACTCGTGCCGGCCAGCGCCCCGTTATCGTGGGCAACTCCGCTCTCACACTGGTTTTTTCCAAACAAAGACAATTCTGAACAATTGTTCTGAATTGGACTTTTCCCTACATTCCTAATGGATAGTTCCTACAGGAAAGCTAGGTCGGGTCACTAGACGCCGACACCCTGATGCAAATTGCTCAGGACCACCTATCGTTACAGCTTTCCGTGTGTAAGGAAGCTCACGATATGCTGCGAAACCTACCACTCAGTGCTTCAGGCCGGTTGCGACTGCTCATCGGGGCAGCCTTATGCAGCCAACTGCTGATGCCTGCTTTCGCTTTGGCCGATCCGGCCTATGACGCGCTGATCATTCAGGCGCGCAACGGCAATTTCACCCCCGCCCTGACCCAATTGCGCCAATTGCCTGCCGAGCGCCAGACGCCGGGGCAGATCAGCGATCACCTGGTGATTGCCGGCTGGGCCGGGCAGGACGCCGAAGTGCTGAAGGTGTACGAGGCCCAGGGCAAGAATCGCAACCTGAGCACCCAGGCGCTCGCCACGGTTGCGCGCACCTATCGCAACCAGAAGCAGTGGGCCCAGGCGACGGCGGTCTACAACCAGGCACTGTTGCGTGAACCGAACAATGTCGACCTGCAACTGGGCCTGGCGCTGACGCAGGCCGACGGTGGCCAGGCCACTGAGGCCGTGCAGCGCACTCGCGCGCTGGTGGCGGCCAACCCGAACGATCCCAACCGGCGCATGGCGCTGGGCTACGCGCTGACCCGCGCCGGCTTGAACTACGACGCGCTGTTCGAATTCGACCAAGCGTTTATCCGTGCCGGTGACAAACCCGAAGTGGCCCGTGAATACATTGTCGCGCTGCAAAAGGCCCGCCTGCCGGAACCGGCACTGCGTCTGTCGGCCAAGCGCCCGGGCCTGCTGGATGAGGTCACCCAGCGCCGCCTGGAAGGCGACCTGGCAGCCGAGCGTGTGCGCATGGCCGAGTTCGCCACGCGCACCGAGCAGGAGCGCTATGTGATCGCCGACCGCGCCCTGCAAGACTACGACAAGCTGCTCGCCCGCTGGACCCCGGATGCCAGCGCCCATGACGACGTGGTGCGCTGGCGCATCGACCGCTTGGGTGCGCTCAAGGCGCGCGCACGCACGGCAGAGGTGATTCGCGAGTACCAGACCCTCAATGGCGAAGGGGTGCAACTGCCCACGTACGCGTTGCGCTGGGTGGCGGCGTCCTACCTGGACCAGCGCCAGCCGGAAAAAGCCGAACCGCTGTACCGCCAGGTGCTGACCGCCCCGGATGCCGACGCCAGTTACCGTGTCGACGACAGCACGGCGTTGTTCTATGCCTTGCTGGAGAGCGACAAGGTGGAGCAGGCCCGTGAAGTGGCCAACAACCTGGCCAAGGAGCAGCAACCGCGCGTCGAACTCAAGGGCCTGCCTATCGGCAACCCGAATGACAACTGGATGGACGCTCAACAACTGGCCGCTCAGGCTGGCACCTACGGCGCCGACCTGCCCGCCAGTGAAGCGGGGCTTGAAGCGCTGGTGCAAAAGGCCCCGGGTAACGTCGGCCTGCGCCTGGCCCAGGCCGACATGTACCGCGCCCGGGATTGGCCACGGCGCGCCGAAGGCGTGCTCAAGGAAACCGAAGCCCAGGCCCCGCGCGATATCGGCCTGGAAGTGAACCAGGCCTATACCGCCATGGACCTGCAGGAGTGGCGCCAGCTCGACCTGCTCACCGATGACGTGCTCGCCCGCAACCCGGACAACCGCCAGGTACAGCGCCTCAGCCGTTTGCGCGACGTACACGATATGGCTGAGCTGCGCGTCGAGGCCTACACCGGAAAAAGCTTCGGTGGTGGCAACAACGGTGACGCGGGCGCCGTCTCGGGCAGCCGCGACTGGGGCATTGAAAGCCGGCTCTATACGCCGCCCATCGACGAAGACTGGCGCCTGTTCGCCGGTGCCGGCTATGCCCGTGCCGATTTCGAAGAAGGCACCGGCCAGCATCGTTGGCAGACGGTAGGCGTGGAGCGGCGCACCCGCGACATGACGATTGAAGCCGAGGTCTCCAACCATTCCTATGGCGATGGCTCCAAACAAGGCGCCGCGGTGTCGATTGCCCGCGACATCAACGACAACTGGCAATACGGCGGCAGCCTCGGCTACCTGCTGTCCACCACACCGCTGCGGGCGCTGAATGACGGCGTCACGGCCAATGGCGGCAGCGGTTTTATTCGCTGGCGCGCCAACGAAAGCCGCGAGTGGAAACTGACCCTCAGCCCTTCCCATTTCAGTGACGGCAACGACCGCTTCGAAGCCCTGCTCAGTGGCCGCGAGGGCCTCTACAGCTCGCCGAAGGTGCAAGTGGACCTGGGCCTGGAAGTCGGTGCCAGCCGCAACAGCAAGGAAGATACGGTCTACTTCAACCCGAAGTCGGACTTCACCGTGTTGCCCGTGATCAACGTCAACCATGTGCTCTATCACCGTTACGAGACCCAGTGGAGTCAGCAGTTCCAGATCGGTGCGGGGACGTATAGCCAACAGGATTACTCCACGGGTGGCATTGGCCTGGTGGGCTACGGCCAGCGCTTTCGGTGGAACGATGTACTGGAAGCCGGCGCCAACCTGAGCCTGATCAGCCGACCTTACGACGGTGATCGCGAACGCGATCTGCGCCTGCTCGTCGACCTCACTTACCGTTTCTAGAAGAGCCTGACCATGACCGTCCTCAGCCGTTGCTTGTTGATTCTGGGCGTATTGCTGGCCAGTGCCTGTGCCCAGCAGCCCGCGCCCTTCACTCCACCCGCCGAGCGGCCCACTCCGGCCAACGAACTGGCGTGGCCGAAAAACCATTTCCTGGGCATTGCCTACCACGACGTCGAGGATCGCGACCCCGATCAGGCGGTGGTCGCGGTGCGCACCGAGCGTTTGATCGAGCAGTTGGCCTGGTTGCGTGAAAACGGCTACCAGGCGGTCAGCGTCGACCAGATCCTGGCTGCCCGTAACGGTGGGCCGGCGTTGCCGCCCAAAGCCATCATGCTCAGCTTCGATGACGGCTATTCCAGCTTCTACACGCGGGTGATGCCGATCCTGCGGGCTTACCATTGGCCGGCCTTGCTGGCGCCGGTGGGTTATTGGATCGACACGCCGATGAACCAGCCGGTGGATTTCGCCGGCCAGCCAAGGCCGCGTGGCGAGTTCCTGACCTGGCAGCAGATCCGCGAAGTGTCCCAGTCGGGCCTGGTGGAAATCGCCGCGCACACCGATGCCAGCCACACCGGCATCCTGGCCAACCCCCAGGGCAACCTGGAACCGGCGGCGACGTCGCTGCGGTTTGACCCGGCCACGGGCCGCTATGAAAGCCAGGCCCAGTTCGACGCGCGGATGCGTGCCGACGTGGTGGCCATCACGCAAAAAATCCAGAAAGTCACCGGCAAGAAGCCTCGCGTATGGGTATGGCCTTACGGCGCCGCCAAAGGCACGTCACTGGCCATCGTGGGCGAGCAGGGCTATCAGATGGCCCTGACCCTGGAAGATGGCCTCGACAGCTCCAATGACTTGATGAACAGCCCGCGCTTCTTGGTGGCCTCCGACCCGGATGGCGAGCATTTCGCCAACAGCATGGTGGCGGTGCAGGCCAAGGCACCGCTGCGCGTGCTGCATGTGGACCTGGACAACGTCTACGACCCTGACCCGGCCCAGCAGGCGCGCAACCTGGACGTGCTGGTACAGCGTGTGGTGGACATGGGCGCGGGCACTGTGTTCCTGCAAGCCTTTGCCGATCCCAAGGGTGATGGCCTGGTACACGAGTTGTACTTCCCCAACCGCCACCTGCCGGTTCGCGCTGACTTGTTCAACCGCGTCTCCTGGCAATTGCACACCCGTGCCCATGCTGCGGTCTATGCCTGGATGCCGGTGCTCAGTTTCGCCCTCGACCCCAAGCTGCCACGCGTGACGCGCTGGGACCCGCAAACCGGCAAGGTCGGCCTGGACCCGGACCAATACAAACGCCTGTCACCGTTTGACCCGCAGGTGCGCAAGATCATCGGTGAAATCTATGAAGACCTGGCCCGCAACAACGCCATCGACGGTGTGCTGTACCACGACGATGCGGTGTTCAATGACTTCGAAGATGCCAGCCCCGCTGCGCTCAAGGCGTACGCCGCCAACGGCCTGCCGAACACCATCGAGGCCTTGCGCGCCGACCCGGCGGTGATGCAGCGCTGGACGCGCTTCAAGAGCCGCTACCTGATCGACTTCACCAATGAGCTGACCGCCAAGGTGCGCGCCATCGGCGGGCCGCAGGTGCAGACCGCGCGCAACATCTTCGCCGAGCCGATGCTCAACCCCGGCAGCGAAACCTGGTTCGCGCAGAACCTGGATGATTTCCTCCAGACCTACGACTGGACCGCGCCCATGGCCATGCCGCTGATGGAAGGCCAGGAGTACAAGACGTCCAACGCCTGGCTGGAACAACTGGTGGCGACGGTCAAGCAGCGGCCCGGTGCGCTGGAGCGCACGGTCTTCGAACTGCAGGCCAAAGACTGGCGGACCAAGGAAGCGCCAGACATCGACGCTGCGCAGATGGCGGAGTGGATGGGGGTGCTTAAACGCCAGGGGGTCAGGAGCTTTGGCTACTACCCGGATAACTTCCTGGAAAATTCCCCGGACTTGAAGACAGTACGTCCGGCCCTTTCCAACCAATGGAACCCTTGACCATGTTCGACAGAATCCTGGCTTTATTCGTGTTGGCGCTGGTGTTGGGCGTGCCTCTGGGCCTGATTTTCCTGGTCACCGGGCAGTTCCTGATGGACTTCGTGTTCTTCTACCCGTTGTTCATGTCAGCGCTGTGGATCGCCGGCGGCCTGTACTTCTGGCTGCATTGGGAGCGCCACTGGCCGTGGAAAGAGGACACCCCGGCGCCGACCCTGGCTGGCGACCCGCTGATCTCGATCATCATCCCTTGCTACAACGAGGGCGAAAACGCGGCGGAGACCATTCATGCCGCGCTGGACCAGCTCTACCCGAACATCGAGGTGATCGCGGTCAACGACGGCTCCAAGGACAACACCGCCGCCGTGCTCGATGCCCTCGCGCTGCAGCACCCGCGCCTGCGGGTGCTGCACCTGGCGCAGAACCAGGGCAAGGCCGTGGCCCTGCGCATGGGCGCCGTGGCGGCGCGCAGCGAGTACCTGGTGTGCATCGACGGCGATGCGTTGCTGGATAAAAACGCGGCGGCCTACATGGTGGCGCCGATGCTCGACAACCCACGGCTGGGTGCCGTGACCGGCAACCCACGGATCCGCACACGTTCGACCTTGATCGGCCGCGTGCAGGTGGGTGAGTTCTCCTCGATCATCGGCTTGATCAAACGCACCCAACGGGTGTTCGGCCGGATCTTCACGGTGTCGGGTGTGGTGGTGGCGTTTCGCAAGAAGGCGCTGGACCGCATCGACTACTGGAGCACCGACATGATCACCGAGGACATCGATGTCAGTTGGAAGCTGCAGCTCGATCACTGGGCGATCTTCTATGAGCCGCGCGCCTTGTGCTGGATCCTGATGCCCGAGACCGTCGGCGGCCTGTGGAAACAGCGCCTGCGCTGGGCCCAGGGCGGCGCCGAAGTGCTGTTCAAGAACATTCGCGGTATCTGGCAATGGCGCCACCGCTACCTGTGGCCGCTGCTGTTCGAATACTGCCTGTCCACCGGCTGGGCGTTTACTTTCCTGCTGTCGGTGATCTTCTGGGCGGTGGGCAAATTCGTGGTGCTGCCACCGGCCATCGCCGTGGACTCCCTGGTGCCTCCGGCCTTCACCGGCCTGGTACTGGCCATGGTGTGCCTGGTGCAGTTTGCGGTGAGCATCATGATTGACCGTCGCTACGAAAAGGACCTGTGGAAAACCCTGTTCTGGACCGTGTGGTACCCGATGGTGTTCTGGCTGGTCAGCTTGTTCACCACCCTGGTCAGTTTTCCCAAGGTGCTGTTCAACCAGCACCAGAAGCGCGCACGCTGGGTCAGCCCGGATCGCGGTATTAAACCTGCTGAAGAGGAGGCCTGATCATGAAACTGGTCAGAACTCGCCAGAATCGATTGATGTGGCTGGTCGACGTGGTGTTGACCCTGCTCGCCTGGGCCGGGTTGATCTGGCTGCTGGCGCGCGGGATTAACGCGATGCTGGAAACCCACGGTGGCCCGCGTATCGAAGCGCCGATCTTTGCGGCGCTCAATACCCTGCAGGTGTACCTGTGGATCGCCTTGCTTAACGCACTGATCCTCATCACTTGGGCACGCTACCAACAGCGCCGTGGCCGCAAGTTCGCCCAGCGTCGCGCCGAAGCCAATGCACTCACCGACAAGACCCTGAGCGAGAGCTTCAAGCTGGGCGAGGGCGACCTCGAACAACTGCGCAGGCCGGGTGTGCTGGTGATCCACAACGACGAAGACGGCGGTGTGGAGGAAGTGAAATCCCATGTGTCGCGTGATGTGGAGCGGCCCGGGCTGACCCTGGTGCCGGGCCAGCAGAAAGACAAAGACATCGGCTGAACCCACGCAAGTGGTTGTGGCGAACGGGGCAATCCCGCTCGCCACACGCGTTTCCTGCCTATTCCCGATCAGATTTTGGAATTCCGATAAATGGGATCCAATTCACAAAACCCTCGCGAACTTTTCGCACTTTCTCGGTACTAACTTATCTCGGCGACAACTTGATGGCCAACTAATGGCCATTAACAGGTTGTTTTCCGTATCGCTATCAAAACAGTCGCCGCTTGTCGGAATTAAAACTCCAGTTACAGGCGCTCTGTCTTTTTGATAAATTTTATTTGTTATTTATCAATAGCTTGCAGGTTTAATTAGTACGAATGTCCAACTAATCCGTTTTCTTGGATTCGTTGAAGTTCGATGTTAGTTTGCCGGCCCTTGATTTTCGACGGATCGAACATGTCTCTGTTACTGCCACGGACTCGGTATCTTCTGTGCACTTTCCTGCTCGCTTACATGAGTGTGAACAGCGCCACGGCTGCGCCTACCCCGGGTGATCAAGACCTGATTCGTGAGCGGCAGAACCGCCTGCTCGAAGAACAGCGCCGGCGGCTGGAAGAGCTGCAGGACCTGCCTGGCAAGGACACTCGTTCCCAAGCCCCGGCGCTGCCTGCCGACACCCGCTGCTTCCCCATCAAAGATATCGAGCTGCAAGGTGCCGAGAGCCTGTCGGCCTCGGTTAAAGCGAGCCTGGTCAAACCCTACATCGGCCAATGCCTGGGCGTTTCGCAGCTCAATGAATTGCTCAAGGTCGTCACCGATTACTACATCGCCAAGGGCCGCGTCACCAGCCGCGCCTATTTGCCCCAGCAGGACCTTTCCACCGGCCACCTGCGTGTGCTGGTGGTGGAGGGCAAGCTCGAAGGCATCAAGGGCGCCCAGGGCAGCAACGTGACCGACCGTGAGTTGGCCATGGCCTTTCCCGGCAAGGTCGGCGAAGCGCTCAACCTGCGTGAGGTCGAGCAACTGGTGGACCAGCTCAGCCGTTTGCCCTCCAAGCAGGCGCAGATGGAACTGACCCCTGGCAGCGAAATCGGCGGCAGCGAAGTGCGGGTCAAGAACGTGCCGCAAAAGCCCTGGCGCGCCAGCTTGTCGCGCAACAACGATGGCCAGCGCAGCACCGGTGAACAGCAATGGGGCGCGGGCCTGGAGTGGGACAGCCCGCTGGGCCTGGCGGACCAGTTGGTGCTGCGCGGCGGCCATGATGCCATCAGCGACCACCAGAAAACCTCGAAGAACAGCATGTTCTACTACAACCTGCCCTGGGGCTGGTGGAACTTCAGCTACGCCTACAGCGAGAGCGAATACCGCACGCCGGGCGCGGTCGATGACTTCAAGTACAAGCAATGGGGTGAAAGCCAGAACCACCAATTGCGCGCCGAACGCGTGGTGCACCGTGACGACGTGAGCAAGACCTCGGTCAACGTCGGCCTGACCCATCTGCGCACCAACAACTACATCAATGACACGCGCCTGGACGTGAGCAGCAACCGCCTCAGCGAGTTCCAGGTGGGCATCAGCCACGGGCGCCGCATCGCCAGCGCGTTCGTCAACCTGGACGTGGGCATGCAGAACGGCATCGGTGCCTTCGACGCCCAGAGCAATACGCAGTTTCGCGATGGTTTCGGCAACCTCACGCCCACCTCGAACTACCGCAAATACACCGCCACCGCCAGTTACCTGCAGCCGTTCACCTTGTGGGGCGAGTCGTTCAGCTTCACCAGCCTGGCCACCGGGCAGCGCAGTGAAGACGTGCTTTACGCACCGCAACGCATGAGCCTCGGCGGTTCGTATTCGGTGCGCGGGTTCAAGGACCAGCAACTGACCGGCGACAGCGGCGGCTACTGGCGTAACGACCTGCGCTGGACCCGCCCGGTGAACGTCGCCTGGGTGCGCCCGGCCTTCCTGGAATACGGCGCTGGCGTCGGCTACGACCAGGGCGTGATCCGCAATGACCGTTACAACGACACCCAGCATGGCCGGGTGTCGAGCAACTCCGTGGAGTTGTTTGCGCGGGGCAAATACGTCAGCACCAGCGTGACGTTTGCCCATTCCCTGGAGCGACCTGGCGTGATGACCGAGCGCGAAGCGCCGATCTATTTGCGCCTGGATGTCTTCCTGTAATTCAACGCCCGCTGCATGAGAGTTAAGAATATGGATGTTCGCCCCGCTTCTGCCCTGAAAAGCCTGTTTCAACGCGGCCTGGCCCTGGTCCTGGCCAATGCGCTGTTCTGGCAGCCACTGCTGGCCCAGGCCGACGGCATCGTGGTCAGCGGCCCCGGCACCACCGTGGGCCAGGCGGGCAACGGCGTGCCGGTGGTGAACATCGCCACGCCCAATGGCAGTGGCTTGTCCCACAACCAGTTCAAGGACTACAACGTCGGCCCCAACGGCGTGATCCTCAACAACGCCACCGGCATGGTGCAAAGCACGCAGTTGGGCGGGATCATTGTTGGCAACCCGAACCTCAAGGGCGGCGCCGCGAACGTCATCCTCAACGAAGTCAACGGCGGCAGCCCCAGCCAACTACGCGGCTACACCGAAGTGGCGGGCCAGTCGGCCAAGGTCATCGTCGCCAATCCCTACGGCATCACGTGCAACGGCTGCGGCTTCATCAACACCCCCAACGTTACTCTGACAACCGGCAAGCCGATCATCGACAAGGCCGGCCGCCTGGACCACTACCAGGTGGACGGTGGCGCCGTGACCATCGACGGCAAAGGCTTGAACGCGAGCAACGTCGACCGTTTTGAGATCATCACCCGTTCGGCCAAGATCAATGCGCAGATCAACGCACGCCAGCTCACGGTGATCGCCGGGCGCAATGACGTCGATGCGCAGAGCCTGAAAACCACCACCCGCGCCGATGACGGCAGCGCCAAGCCGGAACTGGCCATCGACTCCTCGGCCCTGGGCGGCATGTACGCAGGCGCGATCAAGCTGGTGGGCACCGAAGCCGGGGTGGGTGTGAAACTCGACGGCACGCTTGCCGCCAGTGGCGGCGACATCCAGCTCGACGCCAACGGCCACCTGAGCATGGCCCAGGCCGCGTCCAGCGGTGCGGTGGACATCAAGGCGGCCAGCCTCGACGCCCAAGGGCCGGTCTACGCCGGCACCACGCTCAAGGTGCAGACCAAGGGCGAGCTGAAAAACCGCAAGACCCTCGCCGCGCGCGACAGCATCACCCTGGCCAGCAACGGCCAATTGACCAACGACGGCATCATCGAGGCCGGGGTCAACGCCGATAACACCCGCAACGGCGGTGGCGATGTGAAGCTCGACAGCCAGCACATCACCAACACCGGCACGGTGATCGCCAACCGCAACCTCACCGCCAACGCCGCGCAAACCCTGACGAACCAGGGCGGGACCTTGAGTGCCAAGCAGGCCTTGAAGGTCACCGCCGACACGGTCGACAACCAGAACAAGGGCCGACTGCTCAGTGACAACACCCTGAACGTCACCAGTGCCCAACTGAACAACAGCCACGAAGGCGTGATTTCCAGCGACGGTGCGCAAACGCTCACTGTCAGCGGTGTGCTGGACAACAGCCAGGGTGGCTCCATCGACAGCACCGGCGCGTTCGAACTGCACGGCAATACCCTGGACAACAGCGCCGGCAGCCTCACCGGCGCCAGCACCATCACCCTGGATCTGCTCGGCAACCTGGTCAACCAGAACGCCAAGCTGGCGAGTGCCGGTGCATTGCTGATCAAGCACGTCGACCACATCGACAATCAGGGCGGCAAGCTCACCAGCCAGGGCCTGCTGACCCTGTTCGCCAACAGCGTCGACAACCGCAACACCGGCACCCTGGCCGCCAACGATGGCCTGGCCCTGACGGTGGGCGGCCTGTTGCAGAACGGTACCAATGGCTTGATTCACAGTGAAAAGGCCGGCCTCAACCTGACCGTCGGCACGTTGGAAAACGACGGCGGGCAGATCACGGCCAAAGCCGGGGATGCTGTCGTTGATGCCACCGCGTTCAACAACGGCGGCGGCTATCTGTTTGCCCGCGACCGCGTGCGCCTGGGCGGCATGAATGTCGATAACGGCGGCGAGATCGCCGGCCATCAGATCGACGTCAGCCTGCGCGGCGCCCTGACCAACCGTGGCTTGATCGAAAGTGCCACGACCCTCGACGTTGACACCGCCAGCCTCAACAACAGCGGCCAGATGCGCGCACTGGGCGCCACGGGCAAGACCCGCTACGCCATCGGCGGGTCGCTGAACAACAGCGGCAAATTGGAAACCGCCAACGATGGGCTGAGCCTCGCCGCGGGCACGTTCAACAACGTCGGCGGCAGCGTGCTGCACGTGGGTAAGGGCACGCTCGATCTCAGCGGCATCAGCCTCGACGACGTGGGCGGCAGCCTGGTGACCCAGGGGGACCTGACGCTCGACAAGGCCAACTGGACCAACAGCACCGCGATCCAGGCCGGGCAGTTGACCGTCAACGTCGGCAACCTGCAGCAGACCGCCACCGGCAAATTGCTCGGCACCCGCGCCTTGGTCGGCAACGGCCAGGACTGGACGCTGGCCGGCACCGTGGCCAGCCAGGGCACCCTCGATCTGAACGTCGGCAGCCTGCTCAATGACCACGGCCTGATCTTCAGCGGCGGCGACATGGGCTTGCGCGTCGACCGCCTGAAAAACCTTGCCGCCGATATCTATGCCATGGGCAACCTGCGCATTGACCGCGATGGTCAAGGCGGGCTGGCCAGCAGCATCATCAACAGCTCCTCGACGATTCAGGCCGATGGAGGCCTGACGTTGGCTGCCGGCTCGATCCAGAACATCCGCACTGTGCTCACCACCGAGTCCGGCATCTATAGTGCATCGATCACCCCCACGCCTTGCATCGAAGGCGTGACCGGTGGCGACTGCGACGGCGGCAAGCAGAACCGCCCCTTCCTGATTACCCAGCGCGATCACTTCATCGTCAGCGATGCGACGGCGGGCTCCGCCATCACCTCCGGCGGCAACCTGCTGCTCACCGGCGGCGAACTGCTCAACAGCAGCAGTAGCATCGCGGCGGGGGGCAACCTGACGGCCACGGTCAACCAACTGACCAATGTCGGCGTCGTGACCCATGACACCGAATACCAGCGCATCTTCACTTCCGAGCGTGAACGTAACCCGGACGGTTGGTACCGTGCGGCGGCGGCCTTCACCCAGCAATATTCGGAAGGCGGCGCCAAGTACGATTCGAAGAACCTTGGCGGCCTGGAAGCCGCGATGGCGTCGTTTATCGGCCAGATGGAAAGCGAACAGACAGGGCTGCGCAAAACCACTGAATTGAGCACACCTGACCAACGCTATGGCGCGGTGATCCAGGCCGGCGGAGCGGTGGATGTGAAGGCCCAGGCCGGTATCGACAACAGCGTGGTACGCGGTGGCTACACCTATGTTGGCAGCGGTGCGACCGTGGGCGGCGGCGCACCGGTTTACTCGACGCAGATTAACCTCAACGCGCAATTGCCGGCTGACGTCGCGCAACAGCAGGTCAACCCGCTGGGTCTGCCAGGCTTCGGCCTGCCCACCGGGCAAAACGGCTTGTTCCATCTCAACGACGGCAATGGCGTCAATGGCCTGCCCACCAGCCAGTTCGCGGCCAACCCGCACAAATACCTGATCGAAACCAACCCGCTGCTCACCGACATGCGCCAGTTCATGAGCTCGGACTACATGCTCGCCAAGCTCGGCTATGACCCCGACACGGCTCAACGTCGCCTGGGCGATGGTTTCTACGAACAACGCCTGATCCAACAGGCGGTGCTCGCCCGCACCGGCCAGCGTTTTATCGACGGCCAGACCAGCGACGCCGACCTGTTCAAGCACCTGATGGACAACGCCATCAGCAGCAAGGACGCCCTCAACCTGTCGGTGGGCGTGAGCCTCACCGCCGAGCAAGTGGCAGCGCTGACCCACGATATCGTGTGGATGGAAAACGCCACGGTCGCCGGCCAGCAAGTCTTGGTGCCCGTGCTTTACCTGGCCCAGGCCAACAACCGCCTGGCCCCGAATGGCGCGTTGATTACCGGCAATGACATCAGCCTGTTGGCGGGCAGCGACCTGACCAACGTCGGTACCCTGCGTGCCACGGGCAGCCTGTTGGCGAGCGCCGGGCGCGACATGAGTAACGCCGGCTTGATGGAAGCGGGTGGTCGCCTCGATCTACTGGCCGGCAATACCTTGAGTAATCGGGCCGGTGGCGTGATCGCCGGACATGAGGTCACCCTGGCCGCACGCGGCGACCTGCTCAACGAGCGCACGGTCACCACCCACCAGAGTGCCAGTGACTATCGCGCCGAGCGCTCCGACTTCGCCGACAGCGCCGCGCGTATCGAATCGGCCAGTGCCCTGACCCTGCAAGCCGGCCGCAACATCAACAACGTCGGCGGCGCGCTCAGCAGCGGTACCGACACCACGACTCAAGCGGTGGGCGACGTGAACATCGTCGCTGCGCAAACCCAGAACAGCAGCGTGATCGGCACTCGCTCGCGCCAGGCCAGCATTACCCAGCAGGGTTCGATCATCCAGGCCGGGCGCGACTTGAAGGTGACGTCCGGGCAGGACGTGAACATCGCTGCCAGTCAACTGGAAGCCAAGCGCGACATGGCCGTCGTGGCCACCGGCAACCTCAATGTCATCACCGCCGCCAACGAACAGCATTCGGCGTACAACTCGAAGAAGGTCAAGAGCATCGAGGACCACGTGCAGCAGGTGTCTTCCGTGCTCAAGGCTGGCGGCGATGCCAGCCTGAGTGCAGGTCAAGACTTGCAACTGGTCGCCAGCCAGGTGAGTGCCGGCAACGAAGCGTACCTGGTGGCCGGCAAGAACCTGAGCCTCAAGACCGCCGAAGACCACGACTACAGCTTCTTCAGCAAGACCAAGAAAACATCCCAGGGCAAGTCATTCCGCCTCGACGAAACCGACGCGGTGAATAACGTCGGCAGCCTCGTCAGTGCGGGCACCCACAGCACCTTGGTGGCCGGTGAAAACCTGTTGCTGGCAGGCAGCGCCGTCACAACTGAAAAAGGCGCCACGCAATTGGTCGCAGGCAAGGACGTGAGCATCCTGGCAGTGAGCAATTCCGACGGCGCCCGTCATGAGCGCAAGGAAAGCAAAAGCAGCTGGGGTGGGCTCAAGTCGAGCAAGGTTGAAGACCAGGTCAACGAAAAGCGCACCACAGCCATGGGCAGCATGGTCTCCGGCGAAACCGTCAGTGTGGCGGCCAAGCGTGATGCAACGGTCACCGGTTCCGCGCTGGTCAGCACCGGCGACCTCGCCGTACAAGCCGGTCGCGACCTGACCATCGATGCGGCGCAAAACACATTCGCTCGCACCGATATGCACAAGGAAAAGAACCGCGACCTTACTGGCGTGCTGACCGGTAACACGCTCGGTTTGGATGACCTTACCGGCAATCAGAAGCTGTACATCAACAGCTCGAAACACAACGGCACGGCCAATGAAATGACCTTGACCGGCAGCACCATTGGCTCAAGCGCAGGCAATGTGTCGCTGACCGCAGGGCGCGAGCTGTCGGTGGTGGCGAGTGACCTGGTGAGTACCAAGAACATGGAACTCAGTGGTGCCAACGTCACCATTACCTCCGGTATGGAAACCGCCAGCCAGACCAGCAAGGACAGTTCCAAGAGCCTCGCCGTAGGCCGTGTGATCGCCGGCACGGTGGTCGATACCGCCAACAGCATTCGCGATGCAGCCGAAGCGGCCCGCAGCTCCGATGACCCGCGGCTCAAGGCGGTGAAGATCGCCCAGGCGGCCTTGTCGCTCTACAACCTCAATAACCAGGCGGGCGAAGCTGCCAAGCAAAGCACCGGCTTCAAGGACAAAACCGGCGGGTCTGCCGGCAACGGTTCGCTGATCAAGATCGGTACCGAGCTGGCCAACACCCGGACCAAAAGCAGCAGCGAATACACGGCGCAGACCGCGCACCAGAGCAGCCTGAATGCCGGAGAGAAACTCTCGATCATCGCAGCGGGTGACGCGCCGGGCACGTTGGGTGACCTGAACATCACGGGCAGTTCGTTGAAGGCCGACAGCCTGCTGTTGTCCGCGAAAAACAACATCCTGCTGCAAAGCGCACAGAACACCACCGACCGTAAAAACGATGGTTCGCGCAACCGAACGGCCATCGGTGCCAGCTTCAACATCGGTGAGCAAAATGGTTTTACGCTGGACCTGGGCGCACAAACTGCCAAGAACCTGGGGTCGGGCGGTTCCGTAACGCAGGTCAATACCACCGTGGAGGCCCGTTCCCTGCTGCTGAGCAGTGGCCAGGACACCACCTTGGCCGGTGCGCAGGTACGGGCTGACCGTATCGATGCCGACATCGGCGGCAACCTCAACATCCTGTCGCGCCAGGACACTGACACCTCGAAGAGCAAGCAGGACAGCGCGGGCTTTGGCGCAAGTATTTGTATTCCACCGTTCTGCTATGGGTCCACCGTTTCGGCGTCCGCCAACCTCGCGGCGTCGAAGATGAACAGCGATTACCAGGCGGTGACCGACCAGAGTGGTTTCTTTGCCGGTAAGGGCGGTTACACCATCGATGTCGCCAAGAACACCACCTTGCAGGGTGCGGTGATTGCCAGCGAGGCCACGGCTGACAAGAACCTGCTGCTGACCGACCGCCTGCTGGTCAGCGACATCAAGAACAAAAGCGAGATCAAGAGCCAGTCGGCGGGCGTGAGCGTTTCCGGCTCTTACAGCGGTGGCGTGGGTACCCTGTCGCCGGGCGCGTTGTATGGCATGTCGCTCAACGATTCGGACCACAGTTACACGCGCAGTGCGGTCAGCGAAGGCACGATCGTGGTGCGCAACCCGCAAGGTGCCGACGACCTGATCGGTCTGAACCGCGATACCGCCAATGCCAATCAGCGCCTCGACAAGCCTGATGAAAAGGCCATGCAAGAACGCATGGACCTGATCAAGAGCTCGATGGAGCTGACCAAAGGTATCGGCGATGCCATCGCTTCGGCGCGGATCAAAGCCGCCAGCGACGAAAACAGCGATATCAGCAAAGCGACCAGGCAGAAGCTGATCGAAGAAGGTGTCGCCAACCCGTCACAGGCCCAGATCAGCCAACGAGCGCAGCAGGATTACGGCATCGGCAGCAGTTTCCAGAAGGCCAGCCAAGCGGTGACCGCCGTGGTGCAGGCGGCCATGGGTGGCAGTATCGGTGGGGCGATGGCGGGTGCTGCGGCGCCGTACCTGGCGCAGACCGTCAAGCAGATGACCGAGGGTGACCCGAACGCCAACCTGATGGCTCACGCGGTGCTGGGTGCCGTGCTGGCCCGGGCCGGCGGGAACTCGGCGTTGGCCGGAGCCGCCGGGGCTGTTGCAGCGCAGGAAACCGAGCGCCTGATCCGCGAGCAACTCTACGGCGGCGCGAGCAACGAAAGCCTGACTCAGGAGCAGAAGACGACGATCTCCAGCCTTTCAACACTCGCGGCCGGGCTCTCCGGCTCGCTGGTCGGTAAGGACGCGCTCAATGCGGTGGCCGCGGCGCAGGTCGGCAAGAACGCGGTGGAGAACAACCACCTGAGCATCCTGGAAGGCTTGTCCCTGACGGAGAAGAAAAAAGAGTTCAAGGCCTCCTGTCTCAACGTGACGTCCACCGCTTGTAAAGCGCTGGCAGCGGACATCAATGCGCTGTTGGAAAAGGGGGGTAGCACGCTGAAGGTGGATCACTTTGAAGCGACGGACTTCCTGCAGGCCTCGGATACAAAAGTGACACCAGGGCAGGTCCTGCCATGCGGCATCTCGGGCAATGGGTTCTGCGTGGTCACGAGCATTTCGGTCAAGACGGCGTTGGGCGATGAGTGGGCGCTGCAACCGGCCAGCGACACACAAGCCAAGGTGGGCAAGGACTATCAACAGGCCTTGCAGCAGGACTTGGGCGGTGTCTTGAAAGAAAAGTCCGATGAGATGTTTGTCGCCGGATGCGGTGGCATGGGGCCTATCGGCATTGGCTGCCAGACCTGGATGGCCGCTGGCGGCGCGAGCCCCCTGGGTGATCAGACCACCGGCCAGCGAGTGATGTGGGGTTCTCAAGCGCTGTTGAACAGCCTGGGCTTGGTCGGGGTGATTTACGAAGGCGCGGCAAGCACGGCTGGTAAAGGCGTGATCGCGGAGTCCAGCACGGCCGGCAAGGTGCAACTACCGTCGTGGTACCGCACTGAGGGTGCTGCCGGTGCTGAGTTTGTCTCCACAGGCGGCGGTCTGCCTGAGGGCGCGAGTCGCGTCATCAATACCCGCACGGGTAATTATGAGGTGCTGTCGGGCGGCAAGCTGTACATGGAAACGCCAACGGGTCTTGTACCGAAGGATGGAGGCAACCTGGCGGTACTTGCCAACGCCGAGAGGACCATTGCTGCCAACTCCGCGGAGCGAGCCGGGCTTCAACACGTCGCAGATCTTCCTACGGGCAGCTTTTCGATTTCCGATTGGACAGGTTACCCTTCGGGAGTACCGCAACCTGCAGGGCCCTTCCGATTACTTGAGGGCGCCGAGTATGCTGCCGCCCGCAGTGCCGCCAACAACGCCAACCGGACGATTCGCAAAGACCAGGGACTGGTGGGTTTGCCGGTGGATGTGCATGAAGTCAACCCGGTCAAGTTTGGTGGCAGCCCAACGGACTCGACCAACAAATTGGTTCTGCCGCGCGACGTTCATCGACAGCAAGTGACGCCCTGGTGGAACCAACTGCAGAAAGACTTGGGACGATAGTGATGAAATATGAACTGACAGAAGGGCAGCTCAACCCTCCCGCCGAGCGTGAGGCCATCAATGAGGTGGTGAAGGCCCTGGGGTTTTCACTGCCCGAAAGCTACCTCGATTTTTTGAGAGCCCATAACGGTGGTGAAGGCTTTATCGGCGACAACTACATCATTTTCTGGTCGGCTGAAGAGCTTGAAGCATTCAACCGGGAATATGAAGTAGCCACCTACGCGCCCGGCATCTTCCTGTTCGCTTCTGATGGCGGTGGTGAGGGCTATGGTTTCGACATGCAAGACGTGAACAAGCCGATCGTGCGTATGCCCTTCGTCGGTATGGAGCGGCATTACGCTGACGTGGTAGCGCGTGATCTGCCCGATCTTTTTACTCGGTTGCCCCAGCTATGAGTGACCAGAAAAGAGCGCCGCGCCCCAAGGGAATGGAGCTGTTCGACATCACCCCGATTATTCTGGGGGGTGACCCTTCCAGCCCCGAGAACAAAACCTGGTTGACACGCCAGCAGCACTTTGAGGCCGTGCGTTATTGGAACCGAATCATCAGTGATCTGCGCAAAAAACATCCTTGAAGCGCTACAGCCTGCGACCCCTTTCAAGGATGGTGATGTCTTGCCTATTGGCGGGTTGGGGCTTGGTCTGTAGTGAGCGGGCTTGCCCCGCGCTGGGTGGCGAAGCCGCCCCAAAAAGGCCGCCGCGTCGTATCAGGTAAAACGCGGCACCTGGATTTAGGGCGGCCTCGCCGCCTAGCGCGGGGCAAGCCTGTTCACTACGTCAGAGCAGAATGATGACGAACGTAGCGCCCGTGGTGATCACTGTGCTTGCAATCACAGCTTTCGGAGGCGGTAACTGCTGCGCGGCAACGGTACGCCAGGCTTGGCCTGCACGAGGTCTTCGGGGTTGACCCGCCCATGGGTGTTGATCAGCAGGTCGGCGTGCCTGTCGCCCGTGAGGTCGATGGAGACGCTGCCGCGCCCGGTCTGTTCGTCATACGCCAGAACGCTTTCGCCGGCCTTGCCGCTGAAAGCTGAGGTGAAAATCAGTGCCGGTACGTTGGCTTGCTGGAGGGCGCCGCAGACGTCGATCTTGTCGGTGCCGCTGGTGAAGTCCATCAAGGTGTCGGATTGATCGGGCGTGGAGTCGCTGGCGTGGTTGTAGACAAACGTATCGGCGCCGCCGCCGCCGCGCAACCGGTCTGCGCCACCACCGCCGGTGAGCCGGTTGTTCGCCGCATTGCCAATCAGCGCATCATCCCCTGAGCCACCGATGGCGTTTTCGATGATGCAGCCTCTGGCGATCGAGAGGTTACCCTGCAGGCCTCCCACGTCGGAAAACGCGCCGGCCTTGAGGTTGAGGGTCTGGTTGGAGCGGTAGCCGGAAAAATCCAGGGTGTCGTTGCCCGCCCCGTCCCATATGCAGGCCACGAAGCGGTCCTGGGCCGATTTCAGCGTGTAGTAGTCTCTTCGAGTGTTTGAATTGAAGCCGTAGGTGTTGTCTTCCTTGCGGGTTTGATAGTTGGCACCGTAGTGCTTCTGGATGGCTGCGATGTCATCCATCATGGGGGCCTTGGGTTTGGCGCCCAGTTCCTTGCCGCTGCTGCGATCCCCGAAGTAACTCATGACCGTGTGGGCGGTGGAGTCCTGGGCATAGACGCGCTGGCCTTCTCTTGCTCGGCCGTCATAGTTGCCCGGATGTCTCAAACCGAGAGCGTGGCCGATTTCATGGGTCATGACGACGCGACTGACCATGCCCCGGTTGTAGAGGGTTTCGCCGCCGCCATGCCCGTACGGATTCGGGTAGGTGCCTTGTGCCCTGGCGATAAAAGGTGAAATACCGAACGTCAACCGGCCTTCGGCCGGGCCCCCATTTTCGTGGAATTCCAGGTTGGCCACATCGGCCCAGGATTCTATCGACCGTCGCGCCTCGTGTTTCTGTGCCTCGTTGAACCCGCTGTTGTAGAACGAATAGGAAATCTCGGTCACGTTGTTCCTGTTGCGGTCCTGCCATGTCAGAACGTGCTGGGTCAGCTGAGTGACGGATTGTTGTTCGTCGAAAGCGCGCTTGTTGACGTGGCTGACGTAAGGATCTTTCGGACGCAGGGTTGGGTCCTGCCCATCCCAGTTGCGTCGGGTCGGTTTGTCCGGATTGCCTGAGGGGGTACTTCGATCAAGTGTCAGGGGCTGGTGGTCTGGCCGGGGCATAGGGCGAAAAAATGGTTGGATGAATGGTCGGACGAAGGGATGGCTGATGAACGGGTGAACAAAGGGGCGAAAGATCAATGGCACATTGAAGGGCCGGAAGAAGTGCTGTGCCGTCGGATGGCGGATGAACGGCATGACGAAACCGGTAAATCCAGAAGGTATTCTCATGTGAGGAATGTTCCAGGGAGTGCTTGTTTTTATCCTTGGTCAATGGCGTTGGGCAATATCCTATTGCGAGGATTAAGTTGGCAGCGCCAAGTGCGGGAGCCAATGATTTAAATGTTTCTTGAAGGGCTATCGGGGGGAGAGGTCGCATGCTGTTGCAGATGTGTTGTTTGAATGTAAATGCAGTGATGTGACCGAGGTATCAATCTAGAAGGGGTTCCAGAAATTTGTATGCGTGCACGTTTCGGAAACCGGTGGCGGGAAATTAAAAGATACACACATGGGCTTACAGGATCGCCCTCGAAAGTAAAAAGGCCTAACCCGAACCGAAGGCACCTTGCGTCTGATGCTGTGTAGGCATCATTTATCCGCGAGGTCCTGTCGCCATGTCCCCTCTCTCCACGTTGCACCTGCGCCCCTTCTTCCAGGGCTTTGCCGTCGTCTCGTTGATCGCCCTTGCCGGGTGCGGGCTGTCTTCTTCCCGCGAAGTGGCCAAGCCTGAAGCGGCCGCCGTCGCAGCGCCCCTGTCCGAGTTGAGCAGTCAGCCGGTGCAGGGCGCGCTGGTCAAGCGCATGGCGCTGCCGGCCCCGATGACTGCGCGGTTGATGGCGCAAGACTCGACGGCAATGGCGTACCGCAGCGAGCCTCGCGAGCAATACGCCAACCTGCCGGACAACCCGGTGCACCGCGTGGCCGAAACACCGGTCTCGACCTTCAGTGTGGACGTCGACACCGGCAGCTACGCCAATGTGCGGCGTTTCCTCAACGAAGGTCGTTTGCCGCCTGACGGCGCGGTGCGATTGGAGGAAATGGTCAACTACTTTCCCTACGGCTACGCGCTGCCCACGGATGGCTCACCCTTTGGCGTGACCACCGAAGTGGCGGCCACACCGTGGAATCCAGACACGCAACTGCTGCGCATCGGCATCAAGGCGTCCGACCGTGCCGTGGCACAGCTGGCGCCGGCCAACCTGGTGTTCCTGGTGGACGTGTCCGGCTCCATGGACCGCCCGGAAGGCCTGCCGCTGGTCAAAAGCACCTTGAAGTTGCTGGTGGATCAACTGCGTGAGCAAGACCGTGTGTCGCTGGTGGTGTACGCCGGTGAGTCGCGCGTGGTGCTCAAGCCTACGTCTGGCCGCGACAAGGCGAAAATCCGCAATGCCATCGACCGGCTCACCGCCGGCGGCTCCACCGCAGGAGCCTCGGGTATCGAGCTGGCCTACCAGATGGCCCGCGAAGGTTTTATCGACAACGGCATCAACCGCATCCTGCTGGCGACCGACGGTGACTTCAATGTGGGTGTCAGCGACTTCGACAGCCTCAAGCAGATGGCCGTGGACCGGCGCAAAAGTGGCGTCTCTCTCACCACCCTGGGGTTTGGTGTGGATAACTACAACGAGCACCTGATGGAACAGTTGGCCGATGCGGGCGATGGCAACTACGCCTACATCGACAACTTGCGCGAAGCCCGCAAAGTGCTGGTGGACCAGTTGAGCTCGACCTTGGCGATTGTTGCGCGGGACGTGAAGTTGCAGGTGGAGTTCAACCCGGCACAGGTCAGCGAGTACCGCTTGCTCGGCTATGAAAACCGCGCGCTTAAGCGTGAGGATTTCAACAACGACAAGGTCGACGCGGGTGAAATCGGCGCAGGGCATACGGTAACTGCGTTGTATGAAATTGTGCCGAAGGGCAAAAAAGGGTGGATAGAACCGTTGCGCTACGCCGGTGAGCCTTCTGCGTCAGGCTCGTCCGCGGAACTGGCCATGTTGCGCGTACGCTACAAGCCCGCTGCGGGGGGCGAGAGCCGGTTGATCGAGCGCCCTATCAGCAATGCATCAGGCAAGGCCAGCGACGACCTGCGCTTCTCGGCGGCAGTGGCCGCCTTTGCCCAACAGCTCAAGGGCGATGGCCGCTACACTGGGTCCATGAGTTTGAGTGACACGGCGGCATTGGCACGCTCGGCCCGGGGCGATGATCCCTTTGGCCTGCGCAACGAATTCGTGCAACTGGTAGAGATGGCCCAGGCCCTCAAACACTGATTCCACCCGCCCACGTGTAGGAGCCGGCAAGCCGGCTCCTACACAGAATATCGAAAGGAGTTCGTCACCTGCATGGCTGTCCCAGACGATTCACCCAGCGACGAAGCGCTGCTGGCCCGCTACCGAACCGGTGAGGGGGCCGCGTTCGAGGTTCTGTACGCGCGGCACCGCCAAGGCTTGTATCGGTTCCTGGTGTCCCTGAGCAACAAGGCCGAATTGGCTGAGGAAATCTACCAGGAGACCTGGCTCAGCCTGATCCGCAGCCACACCCAGCCGCAGGGCCGGGCGAGCTTTCGCACCTGGTTGTTCCAGATTGCCCGTAACCGCCTGATCGACTACTGGCGCAAGCACGGCATTCACAACCCCTTGCACGACAGCTACGACGAGCAGCTGCACGCCCAGGCCGACGACAGCGCCGGCCCCGAGCAGCAACTGAGCCTGAGCCGCGACCAGGCGCGCCTCGACGCTGCCCTGCAAGACTTGCCCGAAGACCAGCGCGAAGTCTTCCTGCTGCGCCTGCACGGCGACCTGGAAGTGCCGCAAATCGCCGCACTCACCAACACCCCGCTGGAAACCGTGAAAAGCCGCTTGCGTTACGCCCAGCAGAAACTGCGCCGCCTGCTGGCCGAGGAGATATCCCCATGACCGACTCCCGACACACCCCGGACCCCGACGACGTGCTGCTCCAGCACTATCGTCAACACAGCACCGGCGAGCCGCCTGCGTCCCTTGACGCCTTCATCCTCGCCACCGCCCACCGCGAAGCCCCAGCCCCGCCGCCCAGCTTTTGGCAACGCTGGCTGCAGGCCTGCCAACGCCCGCGCTGGCAGATGGCATTCGCCACCGTGGCCGGCCTGGCGCTGATGATCGGCGTGGTGATGCGCTCGCCCGTGCCACAGCCGGAAATCTCTACGGCGACCTTCTCCGCGTCGCACGAGGAAGCCGCCCGCCCGGCGCCGCCCCCGATGTCCGCCCCTGCGCCCGTGGCACGCCTTGCCGTTGCACCGAAGGCCGAGAGTGCGCAAGTCATGGGCTCGATGGCGGATGAGTCAAGCGCCAGGCTCAGCAAGCGCGCGCCGGTGGCGTTGCCTTCGTTGGAGGAGGGTTTGCGGGAAATTATGAGGCTGCGTGAAGCAGGGCAGGCGAGGGCGGCGGATGAGAAGCTGCTGGCGCTGCATGCGCGCTTCCCTGGGGAGGATTTGCCGGCAAGGTTGGAGGCGTTGCAGAAGCGGTGAATTGACACCCATAAAAAAGCCCCAGGTCTTTCGACCTGGGGCTTTTTCGTCTGTATCTGGTGCACCCGGCGGGATTCGAACCCACGACCCCTGCCTTCGGAGGGCAGTACTCTATCCAGCTGAGCTACGGATGCTTGTGCGGGCGACATCATACCCATGTCGGTTCAAGGCGTCCACGCCGGTGTTTTGTGTCGCCAATGCTGGCGTTTTCCCTGTATTCACAAGTCCGCCGGTCGAACGTCCCTTTGTTTGCTTTGCTCCGTAGGTGTTAAAGCACCTTTCTGCGCCGCGCGCGCAGCATTTTCCCGTCAGACCAGGTGAACGCATGCATTCCAAAGGAACCGTGATGCTCGATCTCCCGTTGCGACAAACCCTGCTGGCCCGTTCCGATTTGTTTCGGGGTATGCCGGAACACCTGTTGCACCACGTCGCGACCCATATGGTGGAGCGCACGCTGGATGATCGTGAAGTGCTCTATTTCAAGGACGACACCCTCGAATTCATCGCGTTGGTGGTGGACGGGCGGATTTATTCGATGATGCAGGGCCCTGATGGTCGAGAGCAGATTATCGGCAGCGTCGGTGCCGGGCAGGTGGTGGGGGAGACCGCCTTGATCAAGGGACATGGGCGCGAATCGTCGACCTTCGCCAGTGGCCAGACGCGCCTGTTGCAATTGGGCAGCCGGCATTTTGCTGCGTTGTTCGAGGAACCGATATTTCTGTGGCGCCTGCTGATGTTGATGATGGTGCGTCTGCTGCATGTCATCGAGTTGCTTGAGCTGGTGAGCCTGCATCGGCTGGAGTCGCGGCTGGCGCGATTCCTGTTGGCGAACATGGACGACATCGACCTGGCCCTGACCATGCCCAGTGTGTCCTTGCCGGCCAACCAGGGAGTGCTGGCGTCCATGCTCAACACCAGTCGCCCCAAACTGAACGTGCAACTACAGCTTTGGCGCCGCAGTGGCCTGATCAGCGGCAACTTGGAGCGGATGGTGATTAATGACCTCGAACACCTGCGGCGCAAGGCTTTTTCGTTGAATTAGTGTGTGCTGTGTTCCCCAGGTAACAGCGTTGCTTCGTTGAATCCTCTCAGACTGGCCCCTCATCAAAAATGCAAGGGAGTGCGCGTGATGGGGATGACTTTTGAGTTGAACAAAGCAGCCGTGGCTGACGACCGGTTGTTCGAAGCGAGTTGGCGTTCGGTACAGGGGGAACTCAAGCGCCGGGCCTTGCGCCGGGCTAAGGGCAATCAGGATCAGGGCCAGGAATGGCTGTCAGCGACGGCCATCAAGGCCTTGCTGTTTTTTCGGCGTTCACCGGAGCGTATTCGCGATCCCCAGGGGTTTCTGTTCCTGGTGCTCGACCACGTGTTCTTTGACAGCCTGCGGCGCAGTAAGCGTGAGGGGCGAGTGTTCGATGATTCGGTGGTGCTTGAACACGATCACCTGGCCGAACTCGCCGCCCCCTGTGCCTCGGTGCTAGAGCGCGTGGAATGTTACGAACGCCTGGAACGGATCGAGGCGCACCTGGCGCAGTTACCGGTTTCACAGCAGCGCCTGTTCGAAATGCGTTTCGTGGATGAGTTGCCTTACCCGCAAATCGCTGCCGAGTTGCAGGTGAAACTGCCGCTGGTCCGCAAGCGTGTGCAACTGCTGCGGATTGCCTTGCGCTGAACTTTATTCACAACGGTCGGCGGGGGGCGTTCAAGTTCTATGAGCACACCACGCCGCCATTCAATACGCCCATGTCCGGGTGCATTTCATCAAGGAGAGATGTATGACAGAGGTCAACAGTCAGATCACCGACGCCGTCACCCAAACCAACGTCAAGGTGGTTGCGGAGGCGCCTGCCCAGGCCATCGCGTCGCTGTACCAGGTTGCCAGCAGCGCGGCGGGCTTGTCCTTGCAGAACGCGGTCAACAGCCAGCAGGCCATGAACCAGATCTCCAATGCGGTGATCTCCAAGGCGGTCGCGCTGATCATGCAGATTGGCGAGAAGGGTTGAGCCCTGGGGAGACGAATCATGTCATGGTTCAGCAAGAAGAAACCTGCTGCCGCACCCGCAACCCCCGCCGCCGAAACCCCTGCACCCGCTCCAGCGGCACCGCCTTCGCGCTCGGTCATGGCGCGCATGAACGAACATTTGCTCAACCAGGCCGGCACGCCCTCCACGGACAGCACTGCGGCACTCAATAGCCAGATTGTGCAGGCCGTGCAGTTCACCAATGCGCAGAACGTGGCCTATGCCCCGGCGCAGATCGCCGTCCCCGCCGACATGATGATCAGCCAGGCCGCCGGGTTGGTGGCGCAGTCGGCAGCGGGGTATTTCGACGGGGTCAGCAAGATCGCGCTGGCGGCCCAAGCCGTGCTGCTCCAGCAAATGACCGAGAACATCGTCAAGGAAAACCTGCCGGCCGCTGCCGAGGATGCGCTGGGTGCGCTGGCGACCGACCTGCTGGTGGGCGCCGCCGCCGCTGTGGCTGCCGCTGCCGGTGCGATGGAGGCCGAGGCCGCCAGTGTGGCCATCGACAAGATCGACCAGAGCATCGCCAAGTACGCCGACACCCTGGCCAATCGGGCTGCGCCAGCGGCCTGAACCGAGCACGACGTTCCAGAGCCCTTCTGGAACGCGGCAACAGCAACCTGAACGTAACTTTTCTTGAGTGAGGAGCGACATCATGCAGCCTGGAGATATCATTTTCTCGGTGAAACAAGACGACGACAGCGCCACACGTGCGTTTATCAAAGCTGGCCAGCTGGTCAAGGCCACGGTGTTTTCTCAAGACACGTGCTACCTGAATGTCGTCCATCCTGCGATTGCGGTGAGTGACACACTGGTGATTGAAAGTGTCGGCAGTGGCCTGACCTTGACCGATTTGAGCCTGGAAAAACCTCCGCGTTCGGCTATGGTTTTTTCCTGTGTGGATGAAGCATTGGGCGAAGCCGCCGCGTTGGCCGCCAAGCAGTTCTATTTCGACAAGATCGGCGGCGATATTCGCGGTCGCTACAGCGTGTGGACCGCCATGATTTCGGCTTTTCGGCGCTGGAGTTCCGATACCAATCTGGTGACGCGAATAAACGAGTCGGTCGATATTGGCAGTGGCTCGTTTTGCTCACAATTCGCAGCCAACTGCTATGAAGTGGGCAATCTTTACAACGCTGCCAATCTGGTCCCACCGCCGTCGGCAATCTTCAATCAACAGCCTTCAGCCATCACGCCAGCAGAATTGGCGACGTTCTGCGATGCCTCATCACTGTTCTACTTCGCCGGCTTCTGGCAAGACAACGTCGAGGTGCGGCTTTAGCGGCCTCGCTGCCGGTAAAGCATCGAACCAGGAGGTTCACATGGCTCCCCCTATGCAACCGCCAGTACTGTCCGCTGCCGATCGGCTGCGACTCGAAGCGTTGATTCGCAACCCGCAAACCTTCGCCGGCACCTCCCAGGCCGTCGTGGATGAAACGCTCAAGCGTGCAGCCCAGGTGCTTGAGCAGTCCAAAGCCAACGAGCAAGCGTTAAGGGTGGCCGCCGAGCAACGTGAAGCGGCGGTGCGCCAGGTGCTTGATGGCGCGGTGGCGGACAGTGAGACACAGATCGCGCGCAAGCGTCAGGAAGTGCAGACGCTGATCCAGGGGCTGATCGTGCAGATCGAGGCGATCCTGGACCCTGCGCCGAAACCCTAGCCTGCAAGGCTTCACAGCGGTTGTTTTACAACGTTCATTCATGAACACGGAATGCACCGTGTATTAAATAAGGAAATTGATCATGTCATTCGTCAACGAGCAAATTACCGACGCCGTTACCCAGACCAACGTCAAAGTGGTGGCCGAATCGCCAGCGATGGCGATGAGCACCATCTACCAGTCGATGGGCCAGGCCACCGCGATCCTGTTCCAGAACGCCGTTTCAGCGCAGCAGCAGCAAAATACCCTGGCCCAGGCCGCGACCAACCAGGGCGTGATGCAGATCTACAGCGTCGACACTACCGCGGGCGCCGCGGCTACCGAGAAAGTCGCCCAGGGCGGCGTCTCGGACAACCTCACCAGCCTGCTGACGGTGCTCAAGTCATTCCAGTCTTGATCCCTGAGCACTAACGGATGTTGTTCTTTCTTAATCCAGGAGTTCCAACCATGAGTGCAGTCAGTCAGCAAATCACCGATGCCGTCACCCAGACCAACGTCAAGGTCGTTGCCGAATCGCCAGCGATGGCCATGAGCACGATTTATCAGTCCATGGGCCAGGCCACGGCGATTCTGTTCCAGAACGCGGTTTCGGCCCAGCAACAGCAAAACACCCTGGCCCAGGCCGCGACCAACCAGGGCGTGATGCAGATCTACAGCGTCGACACCACCGCGGGTGCCGCCGCTACCGAGAAAGTCGCCCAAGGCGGCGTGGCCGACAACCTGACCAGCCTGTTGACCATCCTCAAATCGTTCCAGTCGTAATCCGCAGGTCCCCCAGCACCCCCGTCGCCCACCCGCGCCGGGGGTGTTGTCGTTTGTACGTTGATCCGAAAGCTTGGACAAATGCGCCGTTTTCGTTCTTTTTTTCGAACAGACTATTGCCCTGCCCCCCCATTGATCCTAGGATTCGTTTGAGATTTCAAACGCTCTGTCTCCCGTGCGCCTTTCACTTTTTCGCGCGCTGGGGCTGATTTCCCTGACGGCAGCCCACAAGGCGCCTTTCAACAACTCTAATTCGCTCCGCGTGCGCGCGGTGCTGTTAAGGAAAGCCGACATGCAGCTTAAAGATGCCCAGTTGTTCCGCCAGCAAGCCTTTATCGATGGCGCTTGGGTCGATGCGGACAATGGCCAGACCATCAAGGTCAACAACCCTGCCACAGGCGAAATTCTCGGCACCGTGCCGAAGATGGGCGCCGCTGAAACCCGCCGCGCCATCGAAGCCGCCGACAAGGCCCTGCCGGCCTGGCGCGCACTGACCGCCAAGGAGCGCGCCAACAAGCTGCGCCGTTGGTTCGAACTGCTGATCGAAAACCAGGACGACCTCGGTCGCCTGATGACCCTCGAGCAAGGCAAGCCGCTGGCC
>Ga0207655_1000255_pt1 | contig 85204 bp, 75 predicted proteins | sample KBSM44metaG_FD_184398 | JGI IMG/M metagenome (GOLD analysis project Ga0207655, IMG submission 184398) | Miscanthus rhizosphere microbial communities from Kellogg Biological Station, Michigan, USA - KBS M4-4 metaG (SPAdes) (version 2) | ecosystem: Host-associated > Plants > Roots > Rhizosphere >... | reverse complement strand
CACGGCGGCAAAATCCACCGCCGGGTCCGCACTCGCCAGCCCGACATTCAGCACAAACGGCTCGGACAGGGATTCACTGAGGGTGAAATCCACCACCGCAAAGGTCTGCGGCGGCAGGCCGGAGGCCTTCAGGGTGAACTGTAAGCCGCTGGGCTTTTTGACCCCTGGCACCGGGGATGTTGTCTTGTTATCTGCAAACATAGGTACTCCTTACCTGAATAGCGGGTGTCAGCGGGCAGCGTGCCCCTGCACCATGAGCTGGTGATAACGACTGAGCAGCGCATTCCAGCGCTCATCGGTTTGTTTGATTAACAATGGAGACGGCGGCTGGTTCGCATCCACCGCCACCGACAACTGACGCAACAGCTCTTCCAGCGGCGTGACACGGTTAAGCTCATTCTGCATCTGGTAGACAGCGGTTTTGAGATACGAGATAGTCAGGCTGCCGTGGGCCTTTTCCTGTTCGACCAGCTTGTCCGATAGCGCCTTCAGTTGCAGGCGGAGTTGAAAATAGCTGTCCTCTTCGGCGTAGTCGGCTCTGGCCGTTTGCAGTTGCTGCCAGCGCTGCGTCTGAGCACGCTGTTGCGGATCTGTCGGCCACAGGCTGCTGGCTTTTGCCACCACACGGTCTGCCGAGTGCAGTACGGTCAGGGGAGAAAGGTTCTCCAGCACATTTAGCTGCTCTGCGTAAGTGGGGAGTTCAGGTTTGCTCAGCCACAGGGGGGCTGCCGTCACCGGCATTATCGCCAGCGTGGTCAGTTGCTGTTGCAGCGGCCTGACCTGCGTCATGTAAATAGCGACCGCCACAAGTGCACCGATCAACACACCTGCGGTAAAGCCGAGGATGACCGCCGAGCGTTTTGCCACGGGAGGCGCAACACGCACTTCTACACCTTGTCGCACCGAAGTCTCCGCGTGGTACTCCGGAACAGCAGGCTGTTCCAGTTCAGGCTGCGGCATGGACAAATACACCAGCGTCTGCTTTGGTTGCGTTGCGGGTTGCGGGGGCTTAATAGCCGGAGCTTCCAGCCGCTTCGCGGTGTTTTGCATCAGGTACAATAGATTTTCGATGCGCGGCACCCGGCTCAGTTCGACCTGCTGCAGTTTGTCACACAGCATTTGCAACGCCCGCTCCGCCCGGCAGATCATCGGCAAATCCCTGCTTTCAAAGCTGTACTGACGCAGTTGGCTTCCTACCCTGGCATTGAACCATTCGAGGATCTCCGTGCGCGCCTGCCCTTTCTGCGGCCACAGCTTTTCCCACTGGTTGACGACCATCGCCGCCAGCAGTTCGCAGCCTTCGGTAAACCCGGCCAGCCCCTGCTTATGAGTGCGCGCCAGGGTGTAATAGGCGGCGGTCTGCAAATCCACGCCGTTGCTGCGAAACAGCGATAGCGACAGCGACTCGATCAGACTCCAGCTTACCTCTGGCCGCGCGGGATGATTGATTTTGTTGATCTCCTCCCGGATTGCCGTGAACTCAGGCCAGTCCCGGGGATCCGGGCCGGTCTGGATAATGATATTCCCGTTAACTGCACTCATTGAGCATCATCCTTAATAGAGCGTATCCGGCAGATTGAAGTCGCTGAACAGGCCGCCCGCAAAGGGGTTGTCAGACTCATCTACATAAACGCGATAGGTCATGTCACCGCCGTCAACGATGAAGCGCACATCAAAGCTGCTGCTGTTGACACTGGTGAGCTCGCCGGAGTTGATTAACCTCAGTTGTGCCCACGGACCGGTAAAGCTCAGGCTTCTCGGAGATTTGTCGTTCGCGTTCGGTACCAGGGTGAGCTTGCTTTCTACCCCCGTACGCATGGAGTTTGGCCACACCAGATGTGCCCGATTGCTTGGGCCATGGGTGTAATCCAGCAGTTGTCCGTCAAGATTCAGGATGCTGCGTCGTTTATTACCGCTTAGGTTCACCGGCTCGATAGCAAATTGCACACCAGCGCCGCTCTGAGTAGAGAAGAAGGTTTCACGGATTTTGTTCGCCAACTCGAGTTGTTCCAGGACGTCTTCCCGGATCAGCAGTTGCCCGTCGCTGTCTGCCGTCAGGTTGTTTTCCACAAACGGTTTCAGGTTGCTCTGATAGAAGGTTTCCAGCGTGCCTTTCGGGCCGAAGAAGCGTTCAAACTCGCTGAGCGGGACATCCTCTTTCGCCTGCGGATCGAACGGATAACGCCCGGCCAGATAGGTCTGGTACTGCTTGACGATGGTGCCGTTCCATTCTACTTCCAGATAGCTGATCGCCTCTTTCATCACCACCCGCCACGCTTGATCGGCCAAATCCCCAACCCAGCGGTTAAGCGGCTCAGGCAGGTTTTTCGCCAGTTGCTGAACTTCAAAGATCGGGTCGCTGTTGTTTTGATCGAGTCGAAGCTGAACAGCTTTCAGCGCTGCTTTGCCCGGTGCTGGTGAGTTCTGAATCGCCAACAGGTAGCGGTGGAGCTCGGTTAGCTTCTGATAAACGCTTTGCAGTACGCTGCCTTTTTCACCGTGTTCTACCAGCGCGCTGGTTTCTGGTGCGAACTCGCGATTGATACGCAGCAGCAAGGTATAGTCAGGCTGAGCGAGAAATGTGTCGCGATCTTTCCCAACCAGTGTGTCAGGAACAGCCGGGATGCGGGTGTTGTCACTGAGTGTCTGCAGCGCGCGACGGAAGGGTTGTTCGCCACTGATCACCTGCTCAATGGCGTTGATAGCCAGTTGCAGATCCTCAAATTCGCCCACCGACAGGTTGTTCATGGCGGCACGCCAGGTGGCATTGTAATCGCCGATATATTGTTCAGTGACCTGCCTTTGGATCTCTTTGCGATCGGCCTCGCTGTATTCGACATTTTTGGTCAGATTCAGCACCCAACTGTCCATCACCGTCAGTTCAATAAACTGATCGTTCTGCTTCACAAAGTAGTTTTGCAGCCCTTTGCGCGTCAGGAATGACGGCACCGTCAGCAACTTGTCATCATTGGGAACAAACACATCGTCAAACCCTGCGCCTATCTGGTCGCGCAGGTTAAGTGCAGGCGGTAGTGACTCCTGGGCTTTGATGCGCAAGTTCTGGTATACCCGTTGATAAATCGATAGTTTACTCAGCTCACGCTGGGCGTTACGGATGGGGTCCGCATACGGCACAAAGCTCTTGATGGCATACTGGTCCCCCTGCTCACGAGACTGATGCCAGTCCGTGTGTTTCAGGGCGTAGTCCAAATGACTCATGAGTTGCTGTTGCAACGCCCGCCGGCCATTGAACTTCTGGCTCCAGAGCGTGCTCATGTACTGTTCCACCCACGGGATATTGCGCCCACCGCCGTCTTCCAGCATGCGCATGATGCGCAGAATTTCGAGCTTCTGCTCGCTACCCGCAGGGGCGGCATTCAATTGCTCAAGCAAGCCACTCATCAGGGCAGGCACAAATCGCTGTTGCAGCAGTTGCAGATAGGTACTTTCCACATATGGCCCAACATCATTACCCTGATAGAGCCCCATATCCGCGAGCAGGCTGCGCTCCCGGTAGTCACCATACGCAAGCGTCGCGTCACGCACCGGATTCAGCAAAGGGAGTTGTAGATCACCGTAGCGGTCTTCACCCGCTGGCATATCCACAGAAAGGAAGTTTTTTGCCTGGCTTAAAACCTCCTGCCCGGCGTGATAATTGCGCTGGTAGTAATATTGCCAATAGCCCCATAGGGTCAGCGCCACAAGCGTGCCAACGCCGGAGCAAATCAGCATGCGTTTTTGTGAACGCTGCAACCACAGGCTGTTTTCCGTGGCGAGGTTGGGTTCCGCAAGCAGAACTTCGCTGAACAAGGCTTTTGAGAAATACGGTGAGGTATCCGCCACCGGCCAGGTCGGAAAGGCTTGCGGTGCAAGGTGATATTGCACGGCGGCAGACTGGGTAAACACATCGTCCATTTGCCCGCGCTGCTGCGATGAGGTCAGATAGACACCACGCAGCAACGGATGGCTGTGGTCACCGCTGTACAAGATCCCTTCCAACAGTTGCAACACCGCATCGTGCAGTCCCTGCATTTGTCGGGTAAAGCTGAAGAGTTGACTGCGCTGCACGGCTTCGACGCTTTGCAGCATCATGTCCGGCATGGCGTTGTTCAACTGCGCGACCCACTGTCTCCAGAACTGATGTAACTCTTCACGCCACGCGGAAGCATCCATGCTGAAGGTGACACCCAACACCGCTTCGCGCTGTGCTTTGGTCAGCGTCTGGTACATCGCGCCAAAGCCGTAGAGCAGATCCATTTTAGTGAATACTACGTACAGCGGCACCTCGACGTGCAGACTGAGTTGCACCTCCAACAGGCGTTGGTGGATGTCAGTGATGTACATTTCGCGCTGGGTTTTAGTGGCGGTCAGTAAATGGTGTAGATCGACGGTCAGAATGATGCCGTTCAGCGGCTGGCGAGCGCGCTCCGTTAGCAGCCATTCAAGCAGGCTCTTCCAGAGGCGGTGGTTAAGCAGCGCTTTCTCTGGGACGTCGCACACCGGCTGTTCGATAAGCTCGCCGGCCGGGTCGATGATTACCGCCTGCTCACCCAGCCAACAGCGCACCCGAAGTTCTTCGGCACTCTCCATGCGGCGGTGATCCTGAGCCGTAATGTCATTAAGCTTATAGCCTTCACGAATAAACGTCGTTTTGCCGCTTTTTCTACCGCCAATCACCATGTACCAGGGCAGGCGATACAGATACGCAGGGGTGCCGAGCTGGCGCTGGAGTTGATGCTTCCAACGGCTGAGGTAGTGGTTTTGTTGCGCCACATCCGCACTCATTGGGTCGTCCTGATGCGTTTTCAGCTGTAGTTGGAGTTTTTCAAGATGCTGCACGCGGGCCATAAATTTTACAGTCATCCAGCAAACGCCCAGCAGCACAAGTAAAGCGGTGACCAGCCAGCGGCTAAGCTGCGTCTCTAAAGGGTAATATTCAGCAACTTTCCATTGGGGCCCATAGATCCAGACCCAGGCAAGCGTGCCGCAGGCCAGCAGAAACATGACTAAAGGGATCGACGCTTTAAAGCGTGGAAGCGCGGGTTTCACGATGCGGATAAAAGACGGCAATTTCATGTGGTACTACTCCTGTTCCCTGGTTGTCACGGTTTTAACTGCCGTTGTTTTTCTGTCAGCAACGCCATCAATGCGGGTTCCCATTCCCTGAGCTGCAGCTGTTCTCCTACCAACATCAGGCTGTGATACTGCTGGCGAGCGAGCGCTGTTAATCCAGATTTTTCCAGCAATTGCGCCCCCATTAGCTGGTTGTAAAAGCCTGTTCTGGGTTCGTTTTGCGGCTGGCGCTCAAGCAGTTGTAGCGCTGACTCCAGCCCCTGCTGCTGGTAGCACTGCCATATTTCGTCCTGTTCGAACGTACTTTTGTCCTGCGTTTCGCCTTGATGCTGTTGCAGCCAGGCCGCCGTCTCTGGGGCGAGGAAAGGGGTCATATCGGTGAATAACAGCGTGCACAGCCCAGGCAATCTGGCCAGAAAGATCGTGAGTTCTTCCCGGATAGCTTGTGCCACCGCGTCATACCCGAGCTGCGTAGCAATGCGGGCCGAAAGCGCGTGACCGTCCAGCCAGTAAGGCGCAAGCGTGAGGCTCTGTTCCACCTGCTGCCACAGCGGTATATCGGCATAAGGTAGGCGGGCGAGATAGTCCGCAATACGATCGCTGGAGACTGCCGCCAGCGGCGTACGGCCATCGCTTTGTGCCATTGGCAATGCCGCAATGCTTCCCCACACGGCATAGCGACGCAGGCGGTAACCCATCGCCACATCCGGTTGGAGCTGGCAGAGAATGTCGGCCATTTTTAAGATGCTGTGACGCCAGGCTTTTTCGTTGGAGTTATCCACGGTCAGGCTAGGGATAACAGATGCTGGTATGTTCTGTGCCACACCTGGCAGCGCACTCTCCTCGTGACGGGGAGTCGCTTCAACAACCCTTTCAGGCAGCCGCACATAACGCTTGCACAACTCGTCAACGTCTTTTGCCAGCACCGGTTCGTGGTCAAGCCAGACCTGCGCCAAATGCGCCAGCAGCGATTGAGCATCATTCCGCTGGATGACGTCCGCATTCTGGCTAAAACTGTTACTGGCGCTGTCGAACCGTTTAAGAATTTGCTGGGCAAAGCGGCGCTTGTGCATGGCGTTAGCGGGGGCCGCGCTAACCCAGAAATGCTCGATCCAGGCGGTCAGCAGTGAGATTGCCAGCAGCAATTGCTCTGGTTCTCCGCCATGTTGTAGGGTACGTAGTAGGTGAACCATCAGACGAAAGTCTTTACTTTTTTGTGCCAGCAGCGTGATAAGTCGCCGCTGAATGTCGTCCAGGTCCAGGGTCCTGTGCGCCAGAGAACCCAGTTTCACCATCTGGCTGTCGAGAAACTCCCATTCCGGATCGTCGTCCGCCAGCGCCAGAGCAACCTGCTCCGGGCTTAGGGGCGTAAGGAGTAAGGCATGCCAGGGATGTTGCGATGAGATATCCATAAACCTTACCAGTGGCAGGCGTTGCGTAGAGGTTTCACAACCTCCGTCAACTGCGTAATGTTAAATGTCATTCGGGGAAAGCCGCTCTCCAGGCTGTCGACCGTCAGCGTTGTTGCAGGCATCAGACGTTTGATTTCTTCAATGCCCGCTAGCCCCCGACTGGACTCCAGCAGATAGCCGTTTTCACGCAAAAACCATTGGGCAGCGAAGCGATCGTTGTCAGCAGCGATTCTTACTGAGCCGTCTTTGGACTGCGTGGTGAGGGCAATTTGCAGACGTGTAATGTTGTCGATGCAGCTCAGCATCAGCACTGGCCGCGGCGGAGGAATGCCAATCGCGGGGGTGGTGATCATCACGTTTGGGTTATTGCCGGTGCTCTGTGTTACCAAAAATGTGGTTGAGTGGCTGTTACGCCCTTTCTCCTGCTCCATCGCTTTTTGCCACACCGGGCCGCTACGGGTCTGATTTATCGCAATTTCCGTGGGGGTGGAAAGTGCCTGGTCGTAACACTCCAGTCGCACCAGAGGGGACGTTTCCTCACGGCAGCGCGTCACCTTCGCCATTGTGTGCGTGACGGATATCTCCAGTTCAGGATCCAGAAGTACGCCCTGCTCCCCTGCTGGGAGTAACTGGCCGACTTGAGCCATTAACGCGGTTACCAATAGCCATGTGCTCATACTTCACACCCGTATTTCGTCAGCTTGTAGGCCAGCGTACGAGGCGCAATACCCAGGCTTTCCGCGATACGGTTTTTGTCTTTTCCGTAAACGCGCATGCGCTGTGTCAGGATAGCGATTTCGAACGCCTCAACCGCTTCGGGCAGGTCATCAATTCTGCTGTAGTCGTGGGACAGCCCCGGCAAAGTGCTGAATTCATCCGCTGCCCGCAGCGTGGACAGCAGTTCATCCATTTGCTTTTCGCGCTGCTGCTGGGATGCTAATAAAGCGCGGATCTGGCTAAGCTGGGTGCGAAGCTGATCTGTTTCCTGCAGTTTGATCAGGCGATGCTGGAAGACAGTGCAGTAAACGCCAAAAATACCGTCGGGCTCGGCAAAGCGGGCGATCCGTTCAGCGATGATCGCAATGACCCCACAGGCACGTCCGTGTAAATCAAACAGCGGTAAGGCATACATCCCACACCCCACAGGCATCTCCTGCACCAGTTCGCGAAAACTGGCATCGTCAAGCCGTACGCCCTGTTGCAGGCAGTCCCAGAGCAACGGTGAACCGTTGCGCAGTACCTGCACCAGCGGGTGGCTGAAGTCGTCTATGTTGATATTCAGGTTTACTGTTTCGTAGCTGTTTTCATCGGGATGGAGATAGCAATCCAGCCGTCTTTCGCTGGCATTGAACATCGCCACCATGAGGGTGCTGAAGCGAAGACGGTGGTGTTTTATTGCCAGAAAACGGTAGATCAGCTTCTCGATGGTGTTGTCATCCAGTAACGCCAGCACGTTTTTCAGCCGCTGCCTCATATCACCTCCTCAACCTGAGCGGCGAACACATTCCCTTCGACGAACAGCCTGATAGAGCGAATTACCGAACCTGCCGCCATTTTTTGCAGCAACAGTAACGAGACGGGCGGTAGCAAGGCGCCGTCGATAATCGATTCCAGCATTCTGGCACCGTTTTCCGCGCGCGTGGCACGCAGCAGGATCTCGTCGATGACCTGCGGGTCAATCACCACTTCGGCGTTAAAGCGCTGATGCAGTAAGCTGTCCAGTCTGTTCAGCTTGCCGTGGATAATGGTTTGCAGCGTGGAGCGATCCAGTGGCAGATACGGCACGACTTCCATACGTGCCAGCAAGGCGGGCTTGAAGAAAGCAGCCAGTTCCGGGTAGAGCAACTCGTTGAGTTGCTCTGGCTGCGCGGCGTTATCAACAATCGTCTGGTAGCCCAGATTGGAGGTAAGAAAGAACACCACATTTTTGCAGTCGATAATGCGGCCTTCGCCGTCTGCCAACTCACCTTTGTCGAAAGCCTGGTAGAACAGGTTCAGCACGTCCGGATGCGCTTTTTCCACTTCGTCCAGCAGCACCACGGAATAAGGCTTCTGACGAATCGCCTCGGTTAGCACGCCACCTTCACCATAGCCGATGTAGCCTGGTGGCGAACCAATCAGGCGCGAAACGGTGTGTTTCTCCTGGAATTCCGACATGTTGATAGTCGTAAGGTATTGACGACCGCCGTACAGCAGGTCTGCGATTTGCAGCACCGTTTCAGTTTTGCCGACGCCGCTTGGCCCAACCAGCAGGAAAGCACCCATCGGACGGCCAGGTCGACGCAGATCTGCCCGTGCAGTGAGCAGGTGTTGATGCAGACAATGGATAGCCGTGCTCTGGCCTTTAATCTGCTGTCCAAGATAGTCCGGAAGCTCCGTGACCACCGTGAGTTCGCTTTGTGAAAGACGATTCAGCGGTACGCCTGTCCACTCGGCAATCACCGCCGCAATCTGGTGTTTATCCACATGCGCAGAGACGAGCGTCTGATGCTGTTGCAACGCTTCCAACTCGATGTCCAGTGCTCTCAATCGGGCAGTTTGTTCATCGCCGACAGGCTCTTCCTGTGTCAGTAATTGCGACCTGAGTTCGATAATTTGCTCTACCAGATGCTTCTGGGTTTCCCAACGGGTCTTCAGTTCAGTCAGCTGCTGTTCGATGACTTGCCGCTGCTGGCATAGCTCATGTAAACGCTCGCTCGGGCTGCCGAGGTTCAGCCGCTGCTCCCGCTCGAGGATCTCGATTTCCATCGCCTGCTGGTGCAGTTGGGTTTGCAGCGCAGAAACCTGGCGAGGTGCAGAGGTCAAGTTAATCGCCACCCGCGCCGACGCAGTATCCAGCACATCAATGGCTTTATCCGGCAGTTGGCGGCCGGACAGATAGCGGTCGCTTAACACGGCGGAAGCTTGTAGCGCTTCGTCGTCGATTAGCACGCCGTGAGCCTGTTCATAGATAGTGCGCAGGCCACGCAGGATGATCGTCGCCTCATCCGCGCTCGGTTCAGAGACGGTGATCAGTTGGAAACGACGAGAAAGTGCGGCGTCTTTTTCAAAGTATTTTTTGTATTCACCCCAGGTCGTGGCGGCGATGGTTTTCAGCTCGCCACGAGCCAGAGCTGGCTTTAACAAGTTGGAGATGTCCAGGCCGCCCTGCTGGTTGCCCGCGCCGATCAGGGTGTGAGCTTCGTCGATAAACAAAATGATCGGCGTAGCGGACTGGGCTATTTCGGACATGATGCCTTTGAATCGTTTTTCGAATTCACCTTTCACCGCCGCCCCGGCCTGGAGCGCCCCCAGATCCAGTGTCATCAGTTCGCTGTTAAGCAGTTTCTGTGGCACCTCGTTTGCCACAATGCGCAGCGCTAGCCCTTCGATTAACGCGCTTTTCCCTACTCCTGCCTCCCCGACGACAATAGGATTATTTTTACGACGGCGGCAGAGAATATCGATCATCAGGTCGATTTCCGTGTCGCGGCACAGCACCGGGTCGAGCTTGCCGCTGCGGGCCTGTTCGGTCATGTTGCTGGCATAACGCGTCAGCAGGCTATCACTGACTGACGCCCCCACAGCTGTATCATTCGCTTTATCACACTGAGGGATTTCGGCAGAGTCGCTGGTCCACTGCGCAAAGTTCTGCCGCAGTAGCTCTCGGTTTACTGGTGACAGCACGCGGTTTGCGGCAGGTGTCAAATAGCGTAACGGACTGAGCAATAGCGTCAGAAGCATTACGCCGCTGCGTAGCTGACCATGTTCCATCTCTGTAGAGGCAAGCAGCCAACTGTCCTGCAACCATTCCACCAGCAGTGGTGAAAAACTCGGGTATGCCTGCGTCACCGTCTGATAGCTGGTGATGCGCTGATCGAGCAGCGCCTGCAACTCGTCGAGATCAACCCCGGCATGGTTCAGTATCAGCCTGACGTCGCTCAGCGGGGTGGCGACCATCTGGCGTAGCACCTGTGGGACGGTAATTTCCGCTTCCTGCAGACTTACGCAGTGGGCCGCAGCTGATTCCAGCGCATGGCGGGCAATCGGGTGCAGGCGGTTTACCAGGGTTGGTAGATCAATCTGGATCATTTTGGCGCGTCCTTGCTCAATAAGTTGTTGAGTTGCTCCAGGATATCCTGACTCTGGGCATGCAGATTGAGGGCGTAAAACAAGTAGATGACTCCCAGCAGCCTTAACCCTCCCCACAGAACATGTTTGACTGAAAGCCTTCTGGTGAGGTGGTAGTGCCCGCCTGAACGTCCCGGCTTTTGGTGTAACACGGTAGCTGGCGCATCCCCCCGTAACTGGTGGAGTTGGTGATGCAGGCGGCCGAACAGGCGTTCAAAGTCATCGCTGTTTCGCAGGGTCACTTTGTAGCGCCCGCGATAGCCCAGGCAGAAACAGAGATACATAAACTCCAGCAGATCCTGGTAGCGTTTTGGTTCACCCATTAAACGCTCCAGCAGGACGTACACTTTTTCGCCACCCCAGGTTTCATTGTGGAAATGCACCAGCAGCGACTGCTGTACCCAATCGTTTTGCGAATTCCAGCCGTGCCCCAGCGCGGTTTCATCAATAAAGGTACAAAGCACATAGCGAAAAGAGACGATCGCCCCGGGCTCATAGCCTTGAGTTTGCAGTAACTGTTCGGTGGCGCGAATATCCGCCACCACCTGCTGATAGAGCTTGTCCGGCAACGGATGGTTTTCCATCTCTTTGAGACGTAGCACCATGCCAAGCAATGGCGTGGCGGCATCCACCATCGCATTCAGGCTTTCGCCACGTAGCGGGAGTTGATATTGCCGGTAAGAGGCGACCGTTTCGGGGGCCGCAATCAGCACGTCGTGTGTGACCGCATCCGTTTTCATTAGCTTCCCCTGATGGCCCAAAACTGCATGTCCAGTTCAGGGAATTCGCCTGAAACGTGGAAAGCAATGGCGTTACTTTGCTGGATCTCTTTCCAGGCCGCGCTCTGCCTGTCGAGCATGAAATAGGTGTAGCCGGAGTGGTATGGCAGCTGGCGAGGAGCGGCTGAAAGCGCCACCAACGGTACTCCGGGGAGTTGCACACTGACCAACTCGCGGATTTTTTCCAGTGAGGTGATCTTGGTTTGTTGCACAAACTGGCGCCGGAGCTGCTCTTGCGGGATCTGCGCGCGCACAGCGAGCACAAAATCCGCGCTGCGCAGGAGATCACGATCGTTGATCGTCGCCACACGAATGCCGTGCGCCTGCATTTGCAACTGGATGGACACCGCGCGCGGCGTTAGGACAGTGCTCAGTACCTGGCGCAGCGACTGGAATAACGGCTGGAAGGTATCGGTGAGATTATCGTGGTTATAAACCGGAAAGACGCCTGCGATGCGTGCCTCATCGGTAAAGGTGCGCAACTCACCGCAGGTCTGCACCAATTGGCAATAGAAGTGCTGTGGGTGCAGCACCGCCTGATGCGCCAGATGGGTAAACAGCGGCTGTTCTCGATTAAAGACCTGTAGCATCATAAATTCAGCCACATCTGCAATGCCCTGCTGGCCTGGGGAACCGATACGTTTAGCCAACAGACGGGCACGCTCGACCAGCGTTCCCTCCACTTCATCTATAAAACTTTTGAGCGGGACGGAAACGGTGAGCGTAGTGCAGGTCGGAATAAACTCTTCATCCAGGATCAATGCTCCATCCGGGCGTTTTTCTTTGATCCGGCAAAGCGGTAGCGCCGTGTACGCACTAAGATCTTCCCCCCCCTGCATCAGACGCGGAGCAAGCTGCGCCAGCACTAACTGGCTGACATCACCTCCGTCGGTGTGAAGATCCCGCACATCATCAAGATGCTCGCGGTAACGAATGGTGCTCTGGGTCTGGCCCTGCTGGCCGGCAACTTCGTTGATGGCGTCATTAAGCATCGGCAACGCCAGATAGATATCCCGGCTGGCGGCGTCGTTACAGTTAAGCACGTCCAGTGGTTTCGGACAGTTGTCCTGATAAGGCATCTCAAAAATGGAACCATCAGGCATGCTGCCGCTGGCGCTACTCACCCCAATACGACCGAGCTTTAACAATTCCTGGTTGATGACTAACGAGTGAAAACCGTAGCTATAGCCGTGCAGCGTGGAGAAACGCTGATGCAGTTGATAGTCATTGTGCCTCTGCTGTTGCTGGAAGTGCTGGGGCTTGATAAACAACCCTTCACGCCAGATCACTCTGTTTTTCGTAGGCATGCTTATTCTTCCTCTTCCCTTAGTTCAATCTCGTTAGTCCTGAGGTGGATCAAAATCTGATAGTGTTTGCCAATACTTTTGATTTTTATCGTCTTTTTCCACTCGCTTTTTTCCATATTGGCAAACCAGGCCACTACGCCGATGTAGCGGGTTTTCTCTTCAAGTGTGATCGGTGCTAGCGGTTTATACTGATCCGCCAGAAGGGTGTACTCCTGGTGATCGAGGTAGTTTTTGCCGAGTGTTTTCTCCAGTGAGTCAGGGGTGAGTTGAGCGTGATCGGCCGCGAGCAACTTAGAGTCTTCGCTCAGATAGATAACGGCGAATTCAACAGGTGTTGCTTCCCCCTGCATATTCGGATTGGTGTCCGGCTCGGCCAATAACACCATACGGACAATAGACGGTTGTTCGGCTGGCTCCCCGACCGGAATATCCGGATTGATGATGACTTCCCCAACTTTTTTCGTTGCCTTCCACGCGCTGCATCCCGTCAGCAATAACGCCAGGCACAGCACCGAGAGCAGGCGGTTGTTTCTGGTGTGGTTACTCATTCGCTGTCTTTCATCCCCTGACGCAGCGCCTGGTCATAGGCCTGGGCGTAAACTTCACCAAACAGTTTTTCAAATCCCTGCTGACGACTGGAGGACAGCTCCTCGTAGTAGTTTTTGTACATCTCCCATGCCCAGGCGGAGTCTCGCTCCTGGCGTTCATTGCTGCGCAAGTAATGGGTAAAACGCGTCAGTAACCGTTCAGGTGAAAAGGCATCTAGCATGGTATTGAGCGCTTGAGCGATAGCCTGCTGGTTGGCCTGATGATGCAAACGGAGATTGTGCAGGCTCTCTGCCACCGCCGCAGGTGCAGCAAGATGTACCGGGCTTTTCCCCTCCGCAAAAAGCAGGCTTAGCGTTGTGTCGTAGTCCATATTCAGACGCAGTGGGTTGTCTTCCAACGGCCGCAGGTGCTTGTCCCTTAGGCCATGCTGGCTGCGCTGAAGGGCAAGCAGGCCCTCAATGGTTGCCTTGAGCGTTTTTCCGGCTTCTTCCAGAAAATCATTCGCTTCCTGGCTGTTACGGATAGGCAACTGCGCGTCAAACCCGCGCATCAATGGCGTGATCGCCACATGAAGTTGGGCGATGTTGTGTTCCGCTTCGCTTTTCTGGGCCGCAATGTATGGCGTGATATGGGGGAGATCTAAATACTCCTGCTCTATCGCCGTACTGCTGTCTGAGAGTGGTGAGGCAACGAGCGGGCGGCGATAACTCCCCTGATGCAGGAACGAGTCGATATCAGAATTCACCCTGCCGTTGTTCTGAGTGGTCAGGCTTTCAGTTTCCAGCACCCGCAAAGGGTCGCTACTGAAACCGTTAACCACCGTAGAGGCCAGACGAGCTTCCTGTTGACTGGCGGCGACACGAGACTCCCCCCCTTCCATCATCGCTTCCAAAGGGTTGCTATAGTTAGACACCAGAGATTCCGGCGACACGGTTAGCGGATCAACCGCCCCGGCGTCAGAAAAAGCGATATGACACTTTAACATTAGCGTGTTAAGGGCGATTTCATCCCCCTGTTGCAGCAGCACAAACCCAGATTTCACCGTTAGCACGGACTGGTTAATGGTGATCGAGTCATTCAAAACCCGTAGGCAGAAAGCGCCGTCACGCCACTCTATGGCGAAAACTGAAGCATGGACGCTCCCGCTCTGATCCTGAATCGACCAAAGATGACCGACATCACTCCCCACTGTGCCACCGCGCGGGTGAAATAAGTGGCTTGCCTGCTTGCCACTTTCCAGTTTGTCGCTATTGATGACCCGTAATGATAGCGTTGGCTGCTGTTTATCCATGAGTTGCTGAATCCTTATTGTTATTCCATCACGCTGATGATGACGTGCGGCTTCGCTTCGGGTTGCCCCAGAAAGCTGGTCCAACCCAGCAGGTTGTTTTGCTCAGTACCCAGCACCATGCCGCTCACCTGCTTTTCTGCCAGTCCCAGACGTAAATCCCACGCGAACTGATCACGCATAATGAAAGCCACAAACATCACCAGTGACGCATAGTTGGCTCCCTCGGGTAAAAACGATAAAAACTGCTCGCGGGTCAGGTTGTTAATGCACAACTGGAACTTGCCGCTCCGATCGGCCACCCTGGCACCAATTGAGAAATTGATGCCCATCACCGACTTTTGCTGGTACTTGTTACCACGCAGTCGCACCCTACTGCCCAACCGGTTCTGCTGTTCCGGGGCAATACTGACCTTACGCAACTGCCAACTGTGAAGCGTGACGTCCTCAAGGTTGAAGCAGTGGGAAACCAGGCTGCAAATCACTTCTGGGGCGCGCCCTGGGCTTGCCAGAAGGCCGGCGTACGCGAGCATTTTTTCGTGATTAATCTGCAGCTTGTTGCGTATTGCCGTGCTCCCCAACCCCACCAGAGAAAACATCCGCTGTGAAAAGTCGTCACTGCCGCTGTCGAAGCAGATGTAGTAGCGGTATTTGCGCCAGATCTGATGCAGCAATGTCAGCAGGCGGTGGTTGAACACGTTCAAGAAATCCGTCAGACGGTTTTCGTTTTGCGCCGCCTCCCAAGCCAGCGAGTCCAGGTAATATCCCGGTAGCGGCGACTGGCTGCCGTGTAGCCCCAGGAACGAAACCTCCAGCTCAAACTGGTTACGCGGCGAGGTATGCAGGGCAATGATGTCCCGGGTTGGAAAAGCCAGACTTGCAGAGGATGTAAAACGAATCGCCTCCTGCGCCGGGTTCGACGCGCCAGGGGATTTTTCCCACGCTACCGCCAATTGGTGGAGAAGCTCGACCAACTGAAAGAAGTTGTAACGTGTCACATCCACACCTGCGGCAAGCGGGGCTTCCTGCTCAAGCCTTACATGAGTGCGTGCTGCCCCGTTTGTACTGGCCATTCGTAACATTCCTGATTATCAAGATTGGTAACTTTTAAGAGATGAAACGCATTGACGCTGGCGTACAACGAGAAGAAATGCGCGAGTACAGTGCTGAAAAGATAAAGTTCACCCTCCGAGCTGAATGCGCTTTGTTCCAGCCACAGCGTGGTCTGTAATCCCCTGACGGGAAGGCCACGAAACAAGCGGTCTACAGGCTGCGTTTCGATACGCTCAATGGCATCCAACCGCCGCTGGGAAGCCCTCGCGGACTGGCGGTTATGCATGCTCGGAAAATCATAGGTATGCAAAATTTGCTTTAAGGCGTCTTTATCCAGCAACGACATGTAATTCAGAGACATATTAGAAAGTAGAGACCAGTGCAGACTGCCGTCCAGTACCGGATAGAGCGGCACTGAGGGCCGGGTAATATTGCGAAAAGTGGCAAATGATGGGCTACCTTTTTTCGGCTGATTGATATCCCCGACTCTCAGTAGCAAAGGCAATTCCCGGTTGGTACACGTCAACCCAATGGAGATATTTTCATCCTTCATCACCACGCTGGATTCGTCGCTGCGCACGAATGAAATAAAGTGATCAAAACCTTTTCGGAATACGCCATTTTTGACCCGCAGCCGATAGTAGAGTGCATCCCGCCCTTGGGCATGTTCCACCTGATGGTGGAAGCTTTCAAAAGAGGTGAATGACCGACCCCGTCCACGTGAGCGCCCCGGCTTTCCACCGTTTTCGTCCAACCAACTGTCCACACTATCCACGGAGAAAATATCGTAGTGATCCGCACGGCGATAACTGGCACGCAGCGGGTATTCCACTTGGGTGCCATCCAACTTAATGGCTTCGCTGTCGTGCTCGAAGAGGTTCACCGCTGGGGTACAGTTGAGACGTAACGTCGTCGAACGGACTTTTATCTCCGGGGGAAGCGCATGGGAAAAATACAAATTGAGGGTAAATTCACTGGCGTTAAGCTGTGGCGGAAAATCAACGATGCCCGTCACATCAAAGAAGAGGAAGCCCTCCGGGAAGCAGAAATACTCCTGCAGGATGCGATAGCCCATATAAGCGTTTTTGGTGTAAGGCAATAATGCGTCTTCACGGGAAAATCCCACAGGTGAAAAGTCAAAGTCTGGCATTGGGATAACGGCGCCATTTACCACTAATTCTGCCCGTTCGAAATAATGGCTTATCCAGAAATAAAGCTGGGTACTGGTGTAATAATCTTCGCTCAAGTGAAAGCGCAGTTTACCCAGTTGCAGATCCCGCATATTGAGTTCAGTTTTCGAGGCAAAGTCGACGCGCAATATCCCCTGCTCGTTGCTATTGTTGGCGGAAATATCGCGGATGGACATCGGGAACAGCCAGAGATCGCGGCACAGTCTGAAAATGCACTGTATCCCGTTTGAGTCCGTCGGCTCGTTCCCTTCTTGTTGAGTGAGTGGCGCGCTCAACACCTGAGTACCACTGTTAATCAGCGTGGCCTGAGTGACCACGCTATCGTCCGGTGTATATTCGATGATCGTCATACTGGGAATGGGCCGTAGATAATTCGGCCACAGCATGTTTAATAAGCCATGGGTTAATTCCGGGAACTGATCATCAATTTTTTCACGCAAATTACCCGTTAAAAATGCAAAGCCTTCCAGCAGACGCTCAACGTCCGGATCCGAACCCTGTTCCGATAGAAACGTGGCCAAGTGAGGCCGCTCGATAGCGGCATCACGGCCTAATTGCCGGAGGTAATCCAGCTCATCCCTAAAATATTTTTCGAACGACATTAGACATCCTGGCTAAAGCAGTAACGACGGTTGTTGTCCAGCTGGATATTGAATTCGACCACATCACCCATATTGTCGAAGTCCACGCAGGCACTGATATGGAAGCTGAGCAGTAACGGGTCCTCATCACTGATTAACGATTGAACAGTGACGGCTGTAATACGCGGTTCAAACCCTTCAATGCACACTTTAATAGCTTGTTCGATGCTGGTTCTGAAATCGGAGGTGCTTGCCGTCGCGTCGTTGAAATCAACTACGCCAAGACCGACGGCGCTTTGGCAACCTCCAGGCCGAGAATTCAGGACTTCGTTTAAGTGATTCTGGATGGAACGAACCAGTCCCGAAAGCCGGTTACGGGAGGAAGAACTTCCCTCCCCCTGTATGCGCTCAAACAAGCTGGCAGAACTCCCTCGCGCCCAGTTGAGTAGCGCAGCCATGCCCTATTATTCCTTATCCAGGCGGCCAACCAGTGACAACTCGAAGCTCGCCCCCATGTACTTGAAGTGTGGACGAACCTGCATTGCAACCTGGTACCAACCTGGATCCCCTTCAACATCCAGCACCTGAATTTGAGCGGAACGTAAAGGACGACGGCTGCGAACATCTGTCGGCGGGTTTTCCTGGTCGGCGATGTATTGCTTCAGCCAGGTATTCAGCTCACGTTCCAGATCCTGACGCTCCTTCCAGGAGCCAATCTGTTCGCGCTGCAACACTTTTATATAGTGCGCAAGGCGGTTAATGATGAACATGTACGGCAGCTGGGTACCCAGCTTGTAATTGGTTTCCGCCATTTTCCCTTCGCGGGTATTGGGGAAAACTTTTGGTTTTTGCACCGAGTTTGCCGAGAAAAATGCCGCATTATCGCTGCCTTTACGCATCGTCAATGTGATAAATCCCTCTTCGGCGAGTTCAAACTCGCGGCGATCGGTGATCAACACTTCCGTTGGGATTTTGGCTTGAATCTGCCCCATTGCTTCATAGAGATGGACCGGCAGATCGTGCACCGCACCACCACTTTGCGGACCGATGATATTCGGGCACCAGCGGTATTTGGCGAAGCTGTCTGTCAGGCAGGAGGCGAGTAAGAAGGCGGTATTGCCCCATAAGAAGTGCTCATGATTTTTGCTGACATCTTCGTAGTAATTGAAGTTTTTGATCGGGTTTTCGACCGTAGAATACGGTAATCGCAGCAGGAAGCGCGGCGTGGTTAACCCCAGATAGCGGGAGTCTTCTGACTCACGTAAAGCTCGCCACTTAGTATGCACCGGACCTTCGAAGACCGATCTCATGTCCTTGATAGCTGGCAGTTCGGTAAAGCTTTCGATGCCGAAGAAGTCAGGTGCAACGCTGGACAGGAACGGTGAATGGGCCATGGCGCCGACCGCGCTAACATATTGTAAGAGCTTCATGTCTGGCGAGGTGTTGCTAAAGGCGTAGTTACCGATAATAGCCGCTGTGGGTTCACCACCAAACTGACCGTAGCCGGAGGAGTAAACATGCTTATAGAAGCCGGACTGAATAATTTCTGGTGAGAATTCAAAATCTTCCAGCAGCTCGGATTTTGTTGCATGCATGATGTTGATTTTGATGTTTTCACGGAAATCAGTCCGATCAACCAGCAACTTAAGCGAGCGCCAGGACGACTCGATTTCGCGGAAGGCTGGCGCGTGGAGGATTTCATCCATCTGAGCACTGAGCTTTTTGTCCAGTTCAACAATCATCCGGTCAACCAGAATCTTATTGATTGGCTCTTGATTGACGCCGGTGTCAAGAATGCTGGCAATAAAGGCGGCAACGCCCTGTTTAGCCACGTCATAACCGTCGTTACCAGGCATCAGGCGGGTCTGAGACATAATCTCGTCGAGGAGATACGTTGAGCTGGCCTGCGGCTCCTGAGCTAAAACTGCATTATCTTCTTGTAAAGACATACGTTGAATTCCCTTTATCACACGCAATTATTTTTGATTAAGCATGTCCAGCTCTTTGAGCAACTGCTCACGCATCGCTTCATTGCCTAACAGGTCCTGCAGACGCGAACGGAACGCAGGAATGTTGCCGAGTGGCCCTTTCAGCGCCACCAGGGCTTCACGAAGTTCGAGAATTTTTTGTAGTTCCGGCACTTTCTTCGCCACGTTATCCGGCGAAAAATCATCCAGAGATTTAATGTCTACAGTGACAGGCATCTCTTCTTTACCATCACCATCCAGGTGATTAAGGACATTGAACGCCAGGCTGATATTTGCTTCGTTCATCACTGCATTGAAGTTATTTTTATTAATCGATACAATCTGACGCTCTTCAATAGCAGTATCTTCACGTATGCCTTTAAGATCCCCTACCACCAATAAATTTAACGGCAATTCAATTTCTGCGATCTGGTCGCCAGTATTGGGAACATATTTGATGTTTATCCTTTCTTTCGGAGCAACACTACTCTGATTACTCTTACTCATAATTCGTCCTTTTCCGTACTAATAAATAATTGCTATTGACACTTCCGCTTCAGATATCAGAAAAGTTCTTCCGATCAAGTGAAGCATTGATTTAATCAATGGCAGTGAATTAATAACCGCAATGAATGAATAACGTCATGGAACAATCAACCATGGCTACAAAAAATGAATAGCTCGTATCACATCGGTAATGCCAGTAAACATATCTTCACAAACTTCCAGATAAAAGTCTAGCACCGCTCTATTTAGTCAGCATTGTAAAAATTCTTTCTTTGGCCTTGAAATCTCTCTGTAGCGATCACGAAAATAATTAATGATAATTCTCGACACCCTTTTAAAAACATAGACTTAGATAGAGACACTACACTTTGCTAATAAGTCACTTATATTTCCTCAATAATTGAGGCTCAACAGGCAGAACAATACTCTATTTTTGCAAACATTATAATATTAACTACCAGTGGCACCAAAAAAGAATATCTGGATTTTCATGACATCTTGGATACATAAAGAAATCGTTTTATAGTGCCCCGGAATTATTAGAATTCAGATCTCATCACAGAGCCAGCGGATCAGTTTATTAGCCCGCTTAAATTGTTCTACATCAATCTAAGAAATAAGGATATTTAACATGCCAACTCCAGCGTATATTTCTATCACCGGAAAAACTCAAGGCAATATTACCGCCAGCGCATTCACGGCTGAATCAGTCGGTAATATCTATGTACAGGGTCATGAAGACGAAATGCTGGTTCAGGAATTCGAGCATATTGTCACCGTGCCAACCGATCCGCAGTCCGGTCAACCTGCGGGCCAGCGTGCCCATAAACCTTTCCGTTTTACCGTGGCGTACAACAAAGCCGTACCGTTGCTGTATAACGCATTAGCATCGGGTGAAATGCTGCCATCGGTAGAACTTAAGTGGTACCGCACCTCAATTGAAGGTAAGCAGGAGCACTTCTTCACCACCAAACTGGAAGATGCGACCATTATTGATATTGATTGCAAAATGCCGCATTGCCAGGACGCCACCAAGGCGGAGTTCACGCAATTAGTTCGCGTCTCTCTGGCTTACCGTAAGATTAACTGGGAGCATACAACGGCGGGCACTTCCGGTGCCGATGACTGGCGTGCCCCGATCGAGGCATAATGCCATAGCATTTTAGGTTCTGATAAAGCCAACAATGCTTAGGGAGTTGACCTTTAGAAGGCCAACTCCCGTTGATGAAGTGTCTGACTCCGGGTACTTATCAGTACCGGTAAACATAAATGCAAATAGTTAGCACAACAGCGAATTACTTCAGCAACCGCACCTTCACCGACTTCCCTTTAATTTTGCCCTGCTGGAGCTGTTTCCAGGCATGGCGGGCGACGCTGTGTTTGACGGCCACAAAGGCGTGGATCGGATGGATATCGATTTTACCGATATCATCCCCTGCCAGACCCATGTCTCCGGTTAACGCGCCGAGAATATCGCCCGGGCGCATTTTGGCTTTTTTACCGCCGTCGATGCACAAGGTTGCCATAGTCGCTTCCAACGGAGCGATGTTGATACCGGTTGGTACCTGCTGCCAGTTGACCTTGAAGTTCAGCATATCTTCGAGAACCGCAGCACGCTGGCCTTCTTCCGGGGAGCAGAAGCTGATAGCCAGCCCACTCTGCCCGGCACGTGCTGTACGCCCGATACGGTGGACATGGACTTCCGGGTCCCACGCCAGTTCGAAGTTGATAACCATCTCCAGCGCTTTAATGTCCAGTCCACGCGCGGCGACGTCGGTCGCCACCAGCACACGGCTGCTGCCGTTAGCAAAACGCACCAGGGTCTGATCGCGGTCACGCTGTTCCATGTCGCCGTGCAGCGCCAGCACGCTCTGGTTGCTTTCGCTCAGCGCATCGCAAACCGCCTGGCAATCCTTCTTGGTGTTACAGAACACCACGCAGGAAGCGGGCTGGTGCTTGCTCAGCAGCTTTTGCAGCAGACCGATTTTGCCATTGCGGGACACTTCATAGAACTGCTGTTCAACCGCAGGCAGCTCGTCGACGGTGTCGATTTCCACGGTCTGCGGGTCACGCTGAATACGGGTGCTAATGGCGGCAATTGCGCTCGGCCAGGTAGCGGAGAACAGCAGCGTCTGACGGTTGGCGGGGGCGTGGCTGATCACCTCGTCAATTGCGTCGGCAAAGCCCATGTCCAGCATCCGATCGGCTTCATCCAACACCAGGGTTTGCAAGGCTTCGAGGTTCACCGTCTCTTTTTTCAGGTGATCGAGCAGACGGCCCGGGGTCGCCACAATGATATGCGGGGCGTGGATCAGAGAGTCGCGCTGAACGCTAAACGGCAGGCCGCCGCACAGGGTCAGCACCTTGATATTTGGCATGTAGCGCGCCAAACGACGCAGCTCTTTCGCGACCTGGTCAGCCAGCTCGCGCGTCGGGCATAGCACCAGCGACTGAGTGATAAACTGGCTGGCATCAATATGTTGCAGCAGGCCCAGGCCGAAGGCCGCGGTTTTGCCGCTGCCGGTTTTCGCCTGCGCACGGACGTCTTTCCCCGCAAGAATGGCCGGTAACGCCGCCGCCTGCACTGGGGTCATGGTCAGATAGCCCAGCTCATTGAGATTATCGAGTTGTTCGGCAGGAAGCGCGTTGAGTTCAGAAAAAGAGGTCACGGTCATTATTCCGGTAATTACATTGATATCAGCTCGCGGCTGACGTACAGGGGCGTAATCATACCATTGGAGCGACTCCCGGCGGGAGTTTTTCGGGCGGAAAGCGCAACCTTCCCGCCCGGGAGCAACAATTGTTGTTGCGTGGTCGGTCGGAATCAGCGGGTGGGCGCAAACTCACGGTTGAGCAGTGCCTCGAGCGGGCGATAGAGCTCAGGCATATACATCGTCCTCGACAACAGCAACTGGTCTGCTGGAATACGCACCACCTGAATCGCCATACCTTCACGGACATGGGCCGAAACCACGGGTTTTCCCTGGACATCAAAGGTCATCAGCAAGTCAGGGAAGCGTGCGCCAATCCTGTTTTCTTGTTCAATCAGCATATATTCATTAATGAAGCGCAGCGTTGTCTTGCCCCCATCGTCGAGCACGATATATCCCACATCCAGCCCGCCCTGCTGTTCGCACTGATAGCGCGAAACAGTGCCTCGCGCCACTTCACGCCCCTTCAGCAACGACAATACGCCATCCACTCCGCTTTCCAGCCAGGTTTGCCCTACCTGAATAGCCTGGCTAATTGCACCCGGGGCGCCGTGCTGGCAGGCATACCGCACCGTGACAGGATTACGAGCCACCGCGACAATGCCTCCCGCTTCAACGGAGGCGCGACGCACAACCCCAGCCACCTGCTCCAGGCCACCTTGCGATACCCCCTCAACATAACGTTCTGCCGCGCCTCCGGCCCATGCCTGATAGGAACGGAAATTCGCCTCAGCATGCAGCCCCAGTGAGCCCATGGTGCCGGTAGGATGCGCACGCCCGTTACAGGCGAGGTCGATCAGCGGCAGGCCGCACATCGCGGCATGAAACCAGCCGTTCACCGTGGCTTCTGCACCGTTCTCATTGGTGTTCAGTGCCACCAGTGTCTGCCCGGTAGGTAATGCACTGCGCAGCAGTTCAATACTCCGCATCAGATGCGCCGGTTTCAGGCACGGGTCAGGTGCTGCCGGAGCACCGACCAGGGCCACCGTGGCAGTCAAGTCGTTTGGGGAGAACTCATCGGCGCTCCATAAGTTCACATCACCCACGCTCAATGCCAGCTGCGCCGCTTTTTCGCCTGCGGCCAACAACCCACCGCCACCGCCGCCCAGAATGGCACCCCCCCAGATGGCGGCTTGAATATCGTCTGTTGTCAATTTACGTTTCATTGTTCTGTTCCCTGTACGGATAAGATGGCTATTTACGTAGCGCGCCGATGGCACCGCTAAAGAAATTCAGGAGAGCATCTCCGGCGATGACACCCCCGGCGAAGACCTCTGTTTGTTCACGAAGGCGAGCCCCCGCCAGACGGGAAATCACCACGCGGAATATCAGTCCTGCGGCAACCATCCAGCCCGCAGCAGGGCTGCTGATCAGCAATCCGGTGGCAAACAGCACGCCGAGCTGGCGTTTTGCGCCCCCACACAGTTGGAGTAATGCGCCCGGGATGGCCCACAGCGCCAGATTGTGTGCCGCATCAACGGAGATCCCGGCTTTGATGGCAGCAACATATGCCGCGTTGATGGGGGCAAACTGGTGGGCAGAAAAATAGAATCGGTAACTGAAGGCGACCACAATAATAGCGGCGACAAAGCCGATCATCCCCGCGATAAGCTGCTCACGACGGCCCTGCAGTTCAAATTCAGGCGAGGCATGCTCTCCTTTACGCAGCAGATAGCCAGCTTTCAGATCGAAGCCCATATCGGCAAACGCCGGGCCGGTTGCAGTGGAAAAACCGGACAGCACCACCAGAGCTTCGGGCGGAAAACCAAGCAGCATGCCAATCAGCAGGGTTATCAATGCCACGGCAAAAGCCGGAAACCACCCCGAGTGCATGGCTGCGATGCCGACGATAATTTCATGCACAAAGGCCACAAAAGCGCCGTACAACACAAAGCACACCAGCATCAGCGGCGACATATGGTTATACAGTCCGGTACCGAGCGTCAGTAGCAGCATAATGGCCAGAAACCCTAGCCCTCCAACACGAAACGCCTGTCCGGTACGTCGCGCAGCGGTTGTCGCCTTCCCCCGCCCGCCCTGACGGAAGATGATGCGTGAAACCTGTAACAGCGCCATCAGCCCGGCCCCGATCATCATCCCGTGCGGCAAGTAGAGCGCGTTGATATCCATTCCGGTCAGCAGTTGCCCGTAACCTCGAATCAGCAAACCCACGCCAAAAGCCGCCATGGCACCGAATCCGCCAATCAGGGCGACGCCGAAAGCCGACATAGGCAAGTGCAGCAGTGCTCCCAGCGCGCCGGTGCAGAGACCTCCCAGCAACGTCCAGGCCTGTTTACCGCCTTTATCGCCAGCTTTGATCGCTTCTGCCGCGGCCACACCCGGCGGCCAGGGACTGCTGGCGGGGAACACCGGTGTATCAAACATGCGATACAGCAGCCAGGCATCCAATAACATCGCCAGGCTAACCCCGATCAGCATCGGGGTCACCATCTCCGGCAGCCCAAATAACCAGGGGATCCCTATCGGTAAAAACAGACTGTTTGCCGCCCCAAACGTTGCCGACGAAATACTGGTTTGCGCCAGATTCTGCGCATGTATTGAGCGAAAGCCACGAAAGCACTTAAACGGAATTCGCGAAAGCGCCATCGCGGCGAGCGCACCAATCAGCGACGTGCTGGGGGTGATCCCCAGACTCGCCAGCATCTGAATACCAATAATCGCGCCGACGAAACTGAGCAGGCTGACCAGCAGAAAATTCGCCGGGGCCAGCGCTTTGGGATGCGCATAGCGCGGATGGGGATCGTCCACGCCAATGGGCTCCTCTGCTGAGGAGGATGAGTGCGTCATGATGTTGCTCCAGCTGATGAACAAAACCGGGCTTTGTTCTGGTTGTTGTTTTGCGCTTGTTCCATAATATGGAACTATGTTGTAATATTTAGAACATTAATATGTTGTTGTCTTGTTACTATGTCAAGCATCTGGCAACCTGAATCAGGGCTGAGCTTGCACGCCTCTAAGGACAAAAGAATGAGTACACTGGCCAACGCGCGAGACGTCTTACTGCTGATTGCGCGCTTACAACGTGATGTGACGGTGACGGATGTCACCACCGAGCTGGGGTTGCCTAAAAGTTCTGTCTCAAGAACGCTAAGCATGATGGCGGAATATGGCTTTCTGGAGCGGGACCCGGTCACACGGGCATATCGACCGGGCAACGTGGTGATGGAGGCGTCATGGCAGTTTCGCGCCGCGCACTCTACCTCTTCCCTGCTGGAGGAGGCACTGGCCACCCTGGTACGGCAGTCGGGTTATACCGGCTATATTAATGTGCTGGATAATGCCGATGCGTTGGTTATCCATATGCGTACCGGTTCGCGGTCGCTTCAGGTTTACACCCCACCCGGCAGCCGCGCTCCGGCATGGTCAAGCGCCGCGGGTCGCGCACTGATGGCCGGTCTGAGCAGCAATGAATTATTGTCACGCCTGCCAGAACATTTCGACGATGCCAGAGGCCACGCCCCCCGTTCGCTGAGCGAATTATCTACACGCATTGAACAAATTAAATTGAACGGGTGGTCACTCTCACGGGGAGAGTACATTTCGGAGACGGCCGGGATCTCAGCGGCAGTCGTCGACCCTGCCACCGGGCAGGGTTATGGCTTTGGCCTCGCCATTCCTCGGGATGAACTTAACGAAAGCCTGATCGCCAGACTGGGGATTGCGGTAAGAGATGCCGCCAGCCAGGTCGGGAAACGCGTAGGCGATCCTTTCTGGCTGGCGTTTCAGACTGTGGGCTAAACGCTTTGAAAAATCACGATAACATCAGAGTTTACCCTTCCACAACAGGGGCAGCCGATGTCCCTCGTTTGACCGACCTCATGGTCACCAGTTTATACACAGCGAAAGCGCTAAGCAGACAGCAGACGCCGAGATAGACCGCGACATAGGTCGGTTTTCCACCAGCAATTTCAACAAGAAAAGCACCGATCAGCGGCGTCGGCCCCGCCACCAGCATCCCGTTCATTTCACGGGCCACGCTGATCCCGGAATAGCGATACTCGGTTGGAAAAACGCGCGCCAGCAACAGACCCTGCGGACCCGCCATGGCACCATAACTGATGATAAACGCTATCGACATACCGAGGGTGATGATCAACAAATTGCCACTGTCGATAAACATAAATAATGGGAAAGCATAAACCACCGTAAACAGCGCTGCTGCCCCGTAGATCTTCGCCGGATTATATTTATCCGCCAGCCAGCCCATGATCGGCGCACTCACAACGGCGCACCAGGCCGAAATAAACAACGCACTCAACGCGGTGGTTTTCGAAAGATGAAGGGTGTTGGTCATATAGCTGATACTGAACGCACTTAAAATATATACGTTCGCATTGTGACCCGACATCATCAAAAAACTCCAGAACAGCTCACGGGGATAACGTGTCAGGACAATCCTCAATGGCAGTTTATGCTCTTTTTTATCCTGTTCAGCCTGTTTCATGGCCTGAACATATTCAGGGGTTTCATCCAAATGACGGCGAATATAGATGGCGACGACGAACAGCGCCGCAGAAGAGAGGAATGGCACGCGCCAGCCCCAGCTCGTCATCATGTCAACAGGCATCAATGAGACGCCCCAGAAGGCAAGGCTTGCGAAGATTATGCCAATCACTGTGGCCGATTGCAGGAGCGCGGTATAAAAACCCCGCTGCTGTTTTGGGGCATATTCATAGAGTAACGTCAGCGCTCCCGCATATTCCGCCCCTGCACCAAATCCCTGGGCCATACGCATAACAACCAGCAAAATGGGCGCCAGGATGCCAATCTCCTGATACCCAGGGAGTAATCCGATGGCGACAGTGCCTATAGCCATCAGAGAAATAGCAAAAACCAAAGCTGGCTTACGGCCATAGCGATCACCTATATGCGAAATGACTATTCCGCCCAGTGGGCGCACGAAGAAGCCCACCGCAAAAGTGGCAAACGCTGCCAGGATTCCCGCAACTTCAGAGAGCTCAGGGAAAAAGATTTTATTAATGATTAATCCTGCGGCCGCACCGTACAACGCGTAGTCAAACCACTCAATTATGGTGCCTACTACCGACGCCGTCACAGCCTTTCTTAACCCTGGTGTTGGTATTTTCTGCATGGTTTTCTCCTGCGTAGAGGCCGTTGTTGCAAAAACGCAATGTTATTATTACGTGTGATTTACGTTACTGAAATGTATTCACTGAAGAATGCTTATTCAAAGATAAATTTCAGATTTATATATGAAGATCACATTCATCTTCTTTGCCTCTGCGCGAAAGGGGAGATGAGTCGCAAAAAAGGATAAAAAATAAGCGGCCGGAAGGGCCGCTTTAGCAGGGGTGGCGCGAAGTACTAAGGTTCTACCCCACCGCTACGGATATTTTCGGCGGTGGAAAAAAGCAGCTGTAAGACGGCATCGCGAGAAGGATTATTCATATGATCCAGATGCTTAACCCAAGGACATGCCAGGGCAGCAATGGCTTGCCCACCACTGTTCAGTAGTGGTACGGCGATGTTATAGACCCCTTCCACCTGCTGGCTCTGCATGATTTCGTAACCCTGGATTCGAATTTGAGCCAATTTCTCCTCCATCCCCTCTGCCAGAGCGACATCCCTATGTTCGCTTTGCATAAGCATAAATTGTTGATCCTCAGGTGATGCATAGGCCAACAGGACATGGCCGGAGCTGGAATCGAGCAGTCCGAAACGGGCCCCAACACGAATGCCAAATCCCCAATAGCCCGGGGCGTCCACTTGGGCGATCGCCGTAAGTCCACCCCGTTCATACAGTGCGATGTGGCAACCTTGCTGAGCCGCCACAGCAAAGGTTCGCAAATGCGGAATCGACTGAGTGACCAGTCGCCGCATGGGTGACTGACGGTGCGCCAGTTCGAACAACTTCAGTGAAAGCTGATACTGGTCGACACTGGTCCGAACCACATATCCACGCTTCACCAGTCTGTCGAGCATGCGATAGATTTCGTTAGGCTTGCGATCGAGCGCAGCAGCGATTTCAGCCTGTGACAACCCCTCCTCCAATTCGGCCAGCTTCTCGAGAATATCCAGACCCTTGTCCAGCGCCGGTGCGCGGTAGCGCTCCTCAGTCGGCTCCACTTCAGGCTTGTTTTGCGCCATACCTTCCTCATGCCCATGTGTTAACAACACGTTGTTTTTAATCGTGACATCTTAGCACTTCTGCTACGCAAGCCATCCCACGAGCAAAAAAAGGAAATGTGACGTGCATATATAAATAGAAAATTCATATTTGAATTAAACGCCCAGCTGTTTACAGTGTATTAACAAACTGACGGGTTATCGTGGAGAAAGATATGAAACTGCAGAAGACAATCCTGATCACCGCTGCCGCACAGGGCATCGGTTACGCCACCGTACTTCGTATGGCAAATGCCGGATTTCAGGTGATTGCCACTGATATCGACAGGTCAAAGCTGGAAGCACTTTCACACGTTGAAAATGTCCATACCGCCTTTCTTGATGTGACAAATGGAACTGAAATCCGCGATTTCGTCGCCAGACAGCCCGCTATTGATGTGCTGTTTAACTGTGCGGGTATCGTCCATAGCGGCGAGGTGTTGACCGTCAGTGACGAACAGTTGAATCAGGCCTGGCAACTGAACGTGATGTCGCAAGTGCATTTGATTCAGGCTGTGCTGCCTGGGATGCTCAGCCGCCGCGAAGGGTGCATTATCAATATGTCCTCGGTCGCATCGAGTGTGAAAGGCGTACCAAACCGCTGTGCTTATAGCATCAGTAAAGCTGCAGTTATCGGCCTGACGAAATCCGTTGCTGCGGATTACATCACCCAAGGAGTACGCTGCAATGCCATATGCCCGGGGACGATAGAAACTCCATCGCTCCAACAGCGTCTCAGCGATACCGGCGACTATGATGCGGCCCGTGCCGATTTCATTCGCCGCCAGCCTATGGGACGGATTGGCAAGCCGGACGAAATTGCCGATTTGGTGTTGTATCTGAGCCACGCCACCTTTACCACCGGACAAATTCATAATATCGATGGCGGCTGGTCTGCCTGATACCTCTACGCTCAAAGGAGCCTGATATGCGCTTACTTCGCTTTGGTCCACCGGGTCAGGAACGTCCTGGCATGCTCGATAATGAGGGCCGCATCCGCGATCTTTCAGCCTGGATCGACGACATCAGTGCTGAGACCTTGTCGCCGGATACCCTCGCCCACCTGAGTTCAATTTCAACAGAAGAACTACCATTGGTCGAAGGGACACCTCGCCTTGGGCCCTGCGTTGGCGGTAGCCGCAAATTTATCTGCGTTGGCCTTAACTATTCGGACCACGCCGCGGAAACCCATGCCGTTGTTCCACCCGAACCGATTTTGTTTATGAAATCCCCGCATGCGATTGTCGGGCCAAACGACGATGTAGAAATCCCCCGCGGTTCTGAAAAAACCGACTGGGAAGTTGAGTTGGGGGTGATCATCGGAAAAAAAGCCAAGTATGTCAGCGAAGATGACGCTCTGGAACATGTCGCGGGCTATTGCGTGATTAACGACTTGTCTGAGCGCGCATTCCAGATTGAGCGCCAGGGTCAATGGATGAAAGGGAAGAGTTGTGACACCTTCGGACCTACGGGACCCTGGTTGGTCACCCGGGATGAAATCCCCGATCCGCAAAACCTTACGCTATGGCTCGAAGTGGACGGCCATCGCTTCCAACAGGGCTCCACGGCAACCATGGTGTATGGCGTGCGTTATCTGGTCTCTTATATCTCACAATTTATGACGCTCTATCCTGGCGACATTATTTCCACTGGCACACCACCAGGCGTTGGAATGGGACAAACGCCTCCCATCTATCTGAAACCGGGTCAAACCCTGCGCCTTGGGATTGAAGGCCTGGGAGAACAACAGCAATTCACGCGTGCCGAATCCGGCTCACAACAGTAAGGAATGCAGTCATGGCAATTATTACATCGGTTGAAGTATTTATGGTCATGCTGGAGCCAAAAGTGCGGCGCGAGGATGCCATTCAGGCGTTTGTGTGTCAGGAAACGCCATTTGTCCGCATTACTGACTCAGATGGCGCACAGGGGCTGGGTTATAGCTATACCATTGGTACAGGCGGCCCGGCTGTTCTCTCTCTGCTGGAAAAAACCCTGGTACCCGCGCTAATAGGGAAAGAAGCGGATGAGATAGAGCAGCGTTGGCGTGAACTGCTGTTCTTGACCCACGCGACTGCGGTGGGTGCCATCACCTCTCTGGCTTTGGCAACGATCGATACCGCACTCTGGGATCTGCGCTGTAAACGCAGTAATCAACCGTTATGGATAGCTGCGGGCGGGGCACAGTCGCGCATTCCGCTTTATAACACCGAAGGCGGTTGGCTCAATTTGTCCGCCAGCGAATTGGTAGAGAATGCACTGGAGTGTCAGCAAAACGGCTTTGGTGCCACCAAGTTGAAAGTTGGCCTGTCCATTAAAGAGGATATGTCACGTCTGCGGGCTGTTCGTGAGGCGAGCGGTGATAATTTCGAGATTTTCACCGATGCCAACCAAGCTTTTCGGGTAGATGAGGCGATTCGTCGGGCACATCACTATCAGGAACTGGATATCGGCTGGTTGGAAGAACCATTGCCTGCCGACGATTTACAAGGACATATTCGCCTGAGTCAGCAGACCAGCGTCCCTATTGCCGTCGGTGAAAGTATCTATAGTCCGCTTCACTTCCGCGAGTATCTGCAACAAAACGCCTGCTCCATCGTACAAGTCGACGTTGCACGTATCGGCGGCATCACACCCTGGCTAAAAGTTGCGCATTTGGCCGAGTGTTTCAATGTTGCCGTTTGCCCACATTTCCTGATGGAGCTCCATGTTTCACTGTGCGCCGCCGTACCCAACGCGCGTTGGCTAGAATATATCCCACAACTCGATGCTCTCACCCACCAACCGATGCAAGTCGAAAAAGGGTATGCACTGCCATCATCAAGCCCAGGGCTTGGCATTGACTGGGATGAAAAAGCACTTCAGCGTCATACCCTGCCCGGCAGCTATCAGCGCCTGAGCCGTTAACCCCTTGCCGCGCGAATGCTGTTGGTGATGGCGTTCGCGCGGAAACTGTCGTTACGGCTGCTGATACAACGGCACCGTCGCCCCCGTGATGTAGCGGCGACGCAGCCACGACGACAGCGCATCCATGGTCATCACCACTGCCACCAGCAGCAAGGTGATAAACATCACCACGTCCCAATTCCACAGACGCATATTTTCAGCGTAAATCAGCCCGATACCTCCCGCGCCGACGAAGCCCAATACCGCCGCCGAACGAGTGTTGGATTCAAGCTGATACAGGCTCAGCGCAAGAAAGGTCGGGAACGATTGAGTGAAGATGCCGAAGCGGTGTTTTTGCAAGCCGTTGGCACCCACCGCTGTCAGGCCACGGCCCGGCGAACGCTCCACCGCCTCATGCCCTTCGGCATATAACCGCCCGAGCAAGCCGGTGTCCTGCATGATGATCGCCAGCACCCCGGCGAGCGGACCTAAGCCCACTGCCCGCACGAAAATCAGCCCCCAGATAGCCATGTCAATCCCGCGCAGCAGGTCGAACAGCCGACGCATGAACATCGCCACGAACCGCGTGACCGGGCCGCGCATCACGTTGCGCGCCGCGAGAAACGACAGCAACAAGGCTATTACCGTGGCGGTGAGAGTGCCGGAGAAAACGATCGCCAGGGTGATGCCAATCTGACTGAAGTAGTAGCCGAATGGCCAGTTGAGAAAATCATGCCAGACGAACATACGGAAGAAGTAGCGCCCAAGCTGCTGCATCCCGGTGGTGAGCTGTTCATAGCTGATACCAAACTGAATGAAGAACCAGACGTAATACAGCCCTACCGCCAGCCCCAGCAGCGCCAGATGGCGCAGATAGCGGCCCTGGGCGCGGAATAACTCAGCATGTTCTTCACGATAATGCTCGGTGTCGGTGACCGCCTGCCAGTGTTTCATTTTTTTCCCTCCAGAACCCGCTGGCGCAGTCGGCCAGAAAGCGTGTCCAGAATCGAGACCACGACGACAATCAGCAACAGCGTCATGCTCACCTGGTCGTAGCGGTCGAGTTTGATGTTGGTCATCAGCTCCTGGCCAATCCCGCCCGCCCCCACCAGACCCAGAATGGTCGATGAGCGGAAGTTGATTTCAAAACGCATGAAGGCATAGGAGAGAAAAATCGGTTTGACCTGCGGCCAGAGGGCGAAGCGCATTCGCTGCAACGGCGTGGCGCCACAGGCGGTCAGGCCGCGAACCGGCTTGTTCTGCGCGCTTTCAATCGCCTCATAAAACAGTTTGGTCAGGCTGCCGATAGTGTGCAGGGTCAGGGCCAGAAATCCTGGAATCGCCCCGATGCCAAACGCCATCACGAAAATCACCGCCCAGGCCAGTTCCGGCATGGTGCGCAGGAACGCCACCAGGGCGCGAATACCGAAACGCAGCCCGGCGGGGGCCCAGGCGTTGCGGGCGGCGAGAAACGCGAGGACAGTCGCTATCGCTACGGCAACCAGGGTCGCCGCCAGCGCCAGCTGTAAGGTTTCCCAAATCAGCGGCAGTTGAACGGGCAGACGATAGCCCCAGTAGGCCAGCGACCCTTTGGTGTGAACATCCCCGAACAGCTGGCTGGCGTGCAGCGTCGGCACGGTTTCCAGCATGTAATCGAAGAAGTTCGGCAGCGAATGCCAGATAGTGATGAGATTAAATTCTGCGGCCTGTCCGGCGGCAAAATAGAGGACCAGCAGTAAGGCGGACCAGGTCACGGTGTCGCGCGTCTGGCGCATTTTCACCTGCTGGTAGTAGTGTTCAAATTCTGTATTCTGCATGTTCACTCGCGGGATGCACGCTCCCCCGCACACTTCGCGGGGGAGATGAAAGGGCCTGATTAACGGGCGTTAACCAGCTCGCGTTTCATGTCGATAATCTGCTGGAAATCCGCCACGCTAGCCGGACCAATATGCTGGGTGCCGCCCATCGCTTTGATAAAGCACGCGTGGTCTTCTTTATCCAGTTTCTTCACCGCATCGACCACTTTGGCTTTGAATTCCGGCGGCAGGCTGTTGCTCACCAGGATTGGGCCGTTAGGGATCAACGGCGACTGCCAGATGATACGGATGTTTTTCATCAGGTCCGGATGGTCCATGCGGATCAGGCGGTTAAACGCCCCGGCGGAGTAACCATCGTTGTAGTCACCGACCATAGAAGCCCAGGTCACCGCGCCCGCGAACTGACCGTTCAGCACGCCGAGAATGTCCTGCTCGTGGCCGCCTGAGAAGGTGACGCTGGAGAAGAAGTTGTTGTATTTGTTATCGGTGGTGCCGCCGAATTTCTTCTTGAATGCCTGGTTTGGGATCAGGAAGCCGGAAGTGGAATCCGGGTCCGCCATACCGAAGGACTTGCCCTTCAGGTCATCAAGGGTTTTGTACGGGCTGTCGGCTTTGACGATTACCACCGAGTGGTAGCCGCGCGACTGATCTTTGTCGTCCACCGCGATACCAACGATATCCACCGCTTTCGGGTTGTTGATGTACACCGATGCATAGGATGACGGCGACATGCTCAGTACCACGTCCACTTTACCGCCAAGCAGGCCCTGGATGACGCCAGAGTAGTCTGAGGAATTACGCAGCTTGGTGTCGACGCTCAGTTCCTTGTCGAGAAAATCCTTCACGCACTGGTTATCGCCAATCTGCTGGGTGGCATTTTGTCCGCCCAGAATACCCAGATTCAGCTCTTTCGGTTGATCCGCCGCGGCTTGCCCTGCCACCAGCAGCCCTGCCATCATCGCGGAAAAACGTAATGCGCTCGTCATGTGCTTATTCATTATCATTGCCCGTGTTGTCTGTGTTGAGGATTAATGAAGCTGGCTGATTTCATCGCCATAGAGCTGTTGCAGAACATCCGGGCTGAGTAAGTCCGGATGGCCGTCAAACACGATTTGTCCCTGTGCGATCCCGATAGCGCGGGTGCAGTAAGATTTCACCAGTTCGATCGAGTGCAGGTTGACCATCACGCTAATGCCCTGCTCGCTCACTTCCCGCAGCACGTTCATGATGCGTTGGGTGTTCTTCGGGTCGAGCGAAGCTACCGGTTCGTCGGCCAGCAGTATCGAAGGGTTCTGAATCAGCGCCCGGCAAATTGCCACCCGCTGCATCTGTCCACCGGAGAGGTTTTCCGCTCGCTGAAGCGCGTGTGGCAGCATGTTCATCCATTCGAGCAGCGCAATGGCGCGAGCGCGGTCCTCGTCGGAGAATACTTTAAACAGGGATTTGAGCGTGGAGGTCTGGCTCAGACGGCCGAGTAAGACGTTGGTCAGCACATCGAGACGCGGCACCAGGCAGAAATCCTGGAAAATCATCCCGCATTCGCTGCGCCATTGATTCAGGGCGCGACCGCTGAGGCCAGAGACATCACGCGGCGTGCCCACTTCCGGGTAGCTCAATAGCTCGCCGGAAGTGGCCGGATGGGTGCCGTTCAGCACGTGCAGCAGCGTGGATTTTCCCGCTCCCGAACGCCCGACGATCCCCACCATTTCGCCTGCATGAAGGTCAAAGTTAATGTCGTTCAGCACCGTCTGGTGGGCGTTGTACGACTTACAGAGGTGGTTCACGCTCAGCACTTTGCGCTGATGGGCGTGAATAATCTGCGGCTGGACCGGATAATCGTTCAGGGAAAAGAGTGCGCGAGCGTTGTTCATAAGAGTTCCACGTTGCTTGTTTTGCCGTGGTTATTAACAACGCTGCGCGTGACGCTTTAATGACAGAAAAACGATAAACAGATGAACATCGTGGCTTATGGGGTAACGGAAGAGGTTTCCGTTGTCTCCGCCGTTTCGGCAAACACGCCGCGATTGAGGTCGGCCACCACCTCGTTCATTCGGGCTTCCGTCAGGCTGTAGAACTTGATGGCAATGGCGGTCAGCAGATAGAACACCGACGGAATAACTGAGAACAGCAGCACGATACCGTACAGCGCTTCGGACGACTGCACCTTGCTGCTGGAAGCATAGCCATAATACGCCAGCACCCAGCCCAGGATAGCCCCGCCGACCGCCACCCCGAGTTTGATAACAAAGATATTGGCCGCCACGTTCATACCGGTAATACGGCGTTGGGTTTTCCATTCACCGTAGTTATTGGCATCGGTGATCATTGACCACTGAATAGCCGCGTTGCCGCCCTGTACCAGCTGGATCAGAATATGCGCGAACAGCGGGATCACCCAGTAATTCATTGGCAGCATAAAGCACACCACGCCCAGGGCGGCATTGAGCAGGTTTATCCAGAATGAGAGCTTCACTTTGCAGAAACGGGTGCCAAATGGTTTAGCCAGCACCGACCCAAACATCGAGGCAAACATGCCGCCGAGCATAAACCAGCTGATGATATCTGCCCCTTCGCTCAGGACACTATTAACGAAATAGACCACCGCCCCGCCGCGGATCACCACCGCCACCAGCATCGTGAAGTTATAAACCGATAATATCCGCCACTGATCGTTACGGAACAGAATTTTCATATCGCGGGCAATATTCAGATTTTCTTCTTTAATTGGCTGAACACGCTCTTTGGTGGTAAAGAAACAGACGATGAACATCAGGCAGCCAATCACGCCAAATATCGCCATCGCCACTTGAACCCCGGTTGCTCGGTCGGCGGGATAAAGAAAATCTGCCAGCGGTAAAATAAATGCAGTGCCTAATGCCCCGCCAATTGGGGTAATGGCAAAACGCCAGGATTGCAGAGAAAGACTTTCCTGCGGATCGGTGGTCAGTGCAGCGCCTAATGAGCAATAGGGAATATTAATTGCGGTATACATTAGTGTCATAAATATATAGGCCGCGACGGCATAGACTACTTTTCCACTGTCTGAGAAACTCGGTATGGAATAAACCAGCACGCAGCTCACTGCAAAAGGTACGCAGATGGCTAACAGCCACGGACGGAAACGCCCCCAACGGGTGGCGGTTGCATCAGCAATGGCCCCCATAATCGGGTCGGTAATCGCATCGAGTATGCGAACCAGTAAAAACATGGTGCCCATCACCGCTGGCGGTAATCCATATATATCGGTGTAGTACCAGGCCAGAATGGCCACCGAGGAATCAAAAACAATATGACTGGCGGCATCGCCGAGGCTGTAGCCGACTTTTTCTCTGACGGATAACTTTACTCCTGCCACGATAAAATCCCCTTCAGTATTAAAATGTGCAACCGGTTTCTTATGTGGCGTTATTTTTTGCACAGTCCGGGAAAGGCTTTCCATTATGATTTTTGACTAATTTCTTATGTTTTTTACTTTATGTGATCTGAAAGAGGTTCAGCCTGTCGAGGCGTGTCGTTTTTTACTGCCCTGACGTGGCGCAACGTTAATATCCACACTCTTTATCTTGTCTTTACGTTGAATTTCGTTTTAAGTTTCCCGGCAGGAATATTTTTCTCTACGCAATGACAACTGGAGGTCAAAGATGGGTCATACACCCCCTACACAGCAAAAAGTGACATGGGTTGGCTATTTAGCTTTTTTTATTACGATTATTTTCTTTTCAGGTTTGTTTGGCAAAAGTACCGAGTGGTGGCGCGTTTTTGATTTCACGGTGCTCAATGGGTCATTTGGTCAGGTGAATAACGCAGGCGATAGCGTGGTTTCCTTTCGCGGCACTGGCGGCACCGGGGCAAAAGACGGTTTTCTGTTTGCCCTCGAATTAGCCCCGTCGGTGATCCTCTCTTTAGGGATTATCTCCATCACCGAGGGATTAGGCGGGCTGCGCGCCGCCCAGCAGTTGATGACGCCGATACTGCGTCCGTTGCTTGGGATCCCCGGCATGTGCTCCCTGGCGCTGATTGCCAACTTACAAAACACCGATGCCGCCGCCGGAATGACCAAAGAACTGGCCGCCGAGGGGGTGATTAACGAACAGGAACGCGCCGTATTCGCGACGTTCCAGACCAGCGGCAGCGCCTTGCTCACCAATTATTTCTCTTCCGGCGCCGCGCTGTTTGCGTTTATTACCGTGCCGGTGATCCTCCCGCTGGCGGTGGTGCTGGTGTTTAAATTTGTCGGCGCCAATATGTTACGGCTGTGGATCGCCCATATCGAGAATCGCACAGTAAGAGGAGCAGGGAATGACAACGCAAGCGCATAAAAACGTGATGGACTTGTTTATTGATGGCGCCAGAAGAGGGTTCACCATCGCCACCACCAGCCTGCTGCCAAATGTGGTGATGGCTTTCGTGATTATCCAGGCGTTGAAGGTCACCGGACTGTTGGAGATAGTCGGTAAGGTCTGCGAACCGATTATGGCGCTGTGGGGCTTACCTGGCGAAGCGGCAACGGTGCTACTGGCTGCGGTAATGAGCATGGGCGGCGGGGTCGGGGTTTGCGCCAGCCTGATCATGGCGGGCAGTTTAAATGGTCATGATGCCACCGTCCTGTTGCCCGCTATCTATCTGATGGGCAACCCGGTGCAGAACGTCGGCCGCTGCCTGGGAACGGCGGGTGTGCTGCCCAAATATTATCCGCACATTATCGCGGTCTGCGTCATCAATGCCCTGCTCTCGATTTGGGTTATGCAACTGATTGTCTGAGGTTAAAAATGGATTTTTCTGAGTACGGTTTGACCCTGTTCAAACAGGCGCAGCTCTATGCGCCAGAAAATTTAGGTCGCCAGGATCTGCTGGTCGCAGGCGGTAAAATCGTGGCGATAGCGCCCCACATCGAAGCCACAGTTATTCCGGGCTGTGAGGTCATTGACCTCAACGGTGCCATCCTGTGCCCGGGCTTTATTGACCAGCATGTGCACCTGATTGGCGGCGGGGGCGAAGCTGGCCCGCATACCCGCACCCCAGAGGTGCGTTTGTCGCGCCTGGTGGAAGCCGGGGTGACATCTGTGGTTGGATTATTGGGAACGGATGGTATTACCCGTCACCCGGAGTCACTGCTGGCGAAAACCCGGGCGCTGGAGGCGGAAGGCATTAGCGCCTGGATGCTGACCGGGGCCTATTCTCTCCCCTCTCCGACGATTACCGGATCGGTTGACCGGGACGTGGCGCTTATTGATAAGGTGATTGGCGTGAAGTGCGCCATTTCCGATCATCGCTCATCGGCCCCGGCCATTGAGCAACTGGCGCAGATGGCGGCCCAGGCGCGGGTGGGTGGCTTGCTGGGGGCAAAAGCCGGTATAAGCGTGTTCCATATGGGTAACAGCCCGCGCGAACTGGAGCCATTGCGGGAAATCCTGCGCCATGCCGATGTGCCGATTGGCAAACTGCTCCCTACCCATGTCAATCGTGCTGAGCCGTTGTTTATCGCGGCGTTGCAGTTTGCCCGTGATGGCGGGTTTATCGACATTACCAGTAGCATTGAGGCACCGATCGATCCTGCAACGGCGATTATGCGTGCGCTGCAGGCGGACGTCCCGCTGGCCCAGATAACGCTCAGTTCAGACGGGAACGGCAGTCAGCCGAAATTTGACGACCGGGGGAATCTGACCGGGATAGGCGTCGCCGGTTTTGAGTCATTACTGGAAACACTGCGAAAGCTGGTGGTGCAGCATAAGTTGCCGCTGGAGCAGGCGCTCAGCCCGCTGACCCGCAACGTGGCGACCTTCCTTGACCTGCCTCAGAAAGGGCGTCTGGCTCCCGGTGGTGATGCAGACCTGCTGATGCTCGACGACCAGATGCAACTCCGCGCGGTATGGGCCAAAGGAAAACAGATGGTCCGCGACGGGAAAGCCTGCGTGCGGGGAACCTTCGAGTAATATCCGCCTGATATGATCGTTTCACGCAAGCCCGGTAATCGGGTTTGCGTTTTTTATTTGAAACGCAACGGTAATTTTTCTGGAAATGCGCGAAACGTTATCTGTAACACGCGCGGGGAACGATATTCGGCTATGGTTGTTAACAGCGGAAACTGCGCAGCTAAAAAGGAGAATCAACAATGAATAAACCCGTTTTGCGCCGTCCTGACTCACTGTACTTTGCTCTGCAACTGGCCCTCGGCGGTGCCCTACTTTCGTTAAGCGTGGCCTCAGCCCAGGCTGACGATGTCCAGACCGCCACGCCGCAATCGCCGGATATTTTGTTTGGCCCGCTGTTCAATGACGTGCAGAGCGCGAAGCTGTTCCCGGACCAGAAAACCTTTGCCGATGCGGTGCCTAACGGGGATCCGTTGATGATCCTCGCTGATTACCGGATGCAGCGAAATCAGAGCAGTTTTGACCTGCGCCATTTTGTGGAGGTGAACTTCACCCTGCCGCAGGAAAAAGACAAATACGTGCCGCCGAAAGGCCAGAGCCTGCGGGCCCATATTGACGGCCTGTGGCCGGTACTTACCCGCACCACCGACAGCGCCGCAAAATGGGATTCCCTGCTGCCGCTGCCCAAGCCGTATGTAGTGCCCGGCGGACGCTTCCGTGAGGTCTATTACTGGGACAGTTATTTCACCATGCTCGGCCTGGCGGAAAGCGGTCACTGGGACAAAATCGAGGATATGGTTGCCAACTTTGCCTATGAAATTGACACCTGGGGCCATATTCCAAACGGTAACCGCAGCTACTATCTGAGCCGCTCGCAGCCGCCGTTTTTCTCGCTGATGGTTGAACTGCTGGCTACTCACGACCGCGATGCGCTGAAAACCTATCTGCCGCAGATGGAAAAAGAGCACGCCTACTGGATGGACGGTCAGGATTCACTGCAAAACGGTAAGGCCGACAAACGGGTGGTGAAACTTAACGACGGCGCGGTGCTCAACCGCTACTGGGATGACAAAGACACCCCGCGCCCGGAATCATGGCTTGATGATGTGAATACGGCCAAGAGCAATCCGAACCGCCCGGCGACCGAAATTTACCGCGACCTGCGCTCTGCCGCCGCGTCCGGTTGGGACTTCAGTTCGCGCTGGATGGACGACCCGCAAAAACTCAGCACCATCCGCACCACCAGCATTGTGCCGGTCGACCTTAATGCCCTGATGTTCAAAATGGAAAAAATCATCGCCAGCGCCAGCAAAGCTGCCGGAGATGATGCCAAAGCGGCGCGTTATGACGCAATGGCCAACGACCGCCAGAAGGCCATCGAACATCACCTGTGGAATGACAAAGAGGGTTGGTACGCCGATTACGATTTGAAAACCCAGAAGGTGCGTAATCAGCTGACTGCCGCCGCGTTGTTCCCGCTGTATGTGAATGCGGCCTCCAGCGATCGCGCGGCGAAAATGGCGTCGGTTACTGAATCCCGCCTGCTGAAACCGGGCGGCATCACCACCACCACCGTGAACAGCGGTCAGCAATGGGATGCGCCGAACGGCTGGGCCCCGCTGCAATGGGTCGCCGCCGAAGGGCTGCAGAACTACGGCAAGGATAAGATTGCGATGGAGGTCAGTTGGCGTTTCCTGACCAACGTGCAACACACCTACGACAGCCAGCAAAAACTGGTCGAGAAATATGACATCACCTCGACCGGCACCGGCGGTGGTGGCGGGGAATATCCGTTACAGGACGGCTTCGGCTGGAGTAACGGCGTGACCCTGAAAATGCTGGATTTGATCTGCCCGAAAGCGCAGCCGTGCGACGACGTGCCTAAAAACCGTCCAGCCCCGGCGGCCAGCCCCGCCCCATCAGACAAGAAAGCCCCTGAGGCGGACAAAACGCCTGCGCCTGCAACGGCTCCTCTCGCTCCGGCTGAAAAAGCCTAATCCCCACCCGCAGCCTGCTACCAAAAATGGTAGCAGGTGTGCTCAGTCCTTCACTTGACCTCGCAAACGCAAACAATAATAATTCGCATTCTTTTTTAACGAAAAATGACATTTTCGCACCTTTTGACACGGTGGCGCACAGGAGTGCCAGGCCGCGTTTTTCAGGATTATGCAATGAATAACACTTTGCTTCTTAAACGCTCGTCGGTCTTTTGCGCCCTGGCGCTGGCGTTCCCCTGCTCGACTTTCGCAGAAGAAACGGTGGTTGTCACGGCCCAGCCGGTTGAATCCGCTACCGATCCGACCAAAGGCTACACCGCTAAAACATCCACCGGTTCGACCAAAACCGATCAACCCCTCATCACCACCGCCCAGTCGGTATCGGTAGTGACCCGTGAGCAGATGGAAGATCAGGGTGTGACTAACGTCAGCCAGGCGCTGAGCTACACCCCGGGGGTGTATAGCACCTTTGGCGGCTCGGCCACCCGCTTCGACGCCATTTCCCTGCGCGGCTATCACGGCGGCGACGTGGATAACATTTTCCTCGACGGGATGCGTCTGATGAGCGATGGCGGCAGCCATAACGTCATTCAGATTGATCCGTGGTTCCTCGACCGCATCGACGTTATCAAAGGTCCTTCTTCCGCGCTATACGGCCAGAGCGTGCCAGGCGGGCTGGTAAACCTGACCTCCAAGCGCCCGCAGTTTAGTTCCGAAGGCCACGGGCAGGTGTTTGGCGGCACGCAGGGCACCAAAGGCGCGGCATTCGATTATACCGATGCCATTAACGACCAGTGGGCATACCGGGTGATTGGCATTACCCGCAATACCGATACGCAGGTGGATAACACCCGCGAAGAACGGTACGCCATCTCCCCGTCGCTGCTGTGGCAACCCGATTCTGACACCAGCCTGCTGCTGCGGGCCTATCTGCAAAAAGATCCGTCCGGCGGCTACCACGGCTCGCTGCCGTTGGATGGCACCCGCTATGAACACAACGGCCGCAAGCTGAGCAATCACACGAACGAAGGCGATCCGGGCGATGGTTATCAGCGCCGCGAGCAGATCTACAGCTACGAATTTAATCACCAGTTCGACGATGTCTGGTCGGTCTCTTCCAGCGGGAGCTATACCCACTCGGATGTCAATCTGGATCAGGTTTATCAGGTGGGCTGGATAGGCGACAGCGATATGCTGGCACGGGGGTACAGCGGTTCTGAAGGCTCGCTCGACGGTTGGTCAACCGATAACCGCATTAAGGCCGATTTCAACACCGGCGACGTATCGCACACTGTAGTGCTGGGCGGAGAATATCATCGCTTCCGCAATGACCTGTGGACCGGTGCGGGCAGCGCCAATCCGCTCAATCCGTTTACCGGGTATACCGCACAGACCGGGCATACCGTGACCTACAGCGATTATAACAATCGTCGCTATTATCAGACCGGCATCTATCTGCAGGATGAGATGGTGTGGAACCGCTGGCATGCGGACCTCTCCACCCGTTACGACCGCATTGTTTCCCAGCAGGTGAGCGATACCTTTGGCACCTCGTCGCGCCGTTCCGATGACCATATCAGCAGCCGCGCCTCGCTGCTGTATGCCTTTGAGAATGGCCTGTCACCGTACATGAGCTACAGCCAGGCGATCACCCCTGCGATGCTGTCCGGTCCGGATGGTACGCTGCTGAAACCGACCACCGCCGAGCAGTTCGAAGCGGGTCTGAAGTTTCAGCCGCCGGGTACTGCCGACATGTACAGCATTGCGATGTATGACCTGACGCAGAAAGACGTCGCCACCCGTGACCCGAATATTGCCACCGCAACCTTCCTGCCCGCCGGGAAAGTGCATTCGCAAGGGGTGGAACTGGAAGCGCGCAACCAGCTCACGCCACGCCTGAGCACCATCGCGGGCTACACCTGGAACCGTCTGCGCTTTGCCGATACCAAAGATGGCACTGACGATAATACGCCACAGCTGACGCCGGACCAGATGGCTTCCCTGTGGGCGCACTATAAGTTTGATTACGGGATCAGCGCGGGCGCGGGTGTGCGTTATATCGGCAAGCAGTGGGCTGACGACGCCAATACCGAACGTCTGCCGTCAACCACTCTGTTTGATGCGATGATTCGCGCCGATCTCGGGGCCTGGACATCTGCCCTTAAAGGCGCGTATTTACAGGTGAATGCGAATAACCTGACTGACAGAGAGTATATTTCCGGCTGTTACGGCACCAATAACTGCTATTGGGGTGCGGAGCGTTCGGTGATTGCCACCGTCGGATATGATTTCTGAGAATAAATGAGAAAATTGCCCGGTGGCGCTACGTTTGCCGGGCCTACCGTGTAATCCGTAGGCCCGGAAAGCCTGTGCCGCCGGGCAACTGTACTTAAGCGTTGCGACGCAGCAATCGGAACACCAGCAGCACCACAATGGCACCCACAACCGCCACCAGGAAACTGTGCAGGTTAAAGCCAGACACATCACCAATACCGAACATGGTTGCCAGCCAGCCACCGACCACGGCACCGACAATCCCCAGAATACAGGTAAGAATAAAGCCGCCACCGTCACGTCCTGGCATCAGCAGTTTGGCAATAACACCCGCAATCAGTCCGAATATAATCCAGGTCAGAATACCCATTTTAACCACCCTCCTAATAAACAAAATAACCACAATAAAAACAGGATTATTGTAATCTCTGCTTATCTTAAGTATAGGGAATCCTTCCGAAAAGGTTGGTCAACGATGGAAAAAATTATTCGATCAAAATTTTTCACCCGTTTGTATTAAGTTCTGTTGGGCGCTGCCGATAGTTGATCGAATCTCTGTCAATTAAGGAGCGACCGGGCGTGAGTCATTACAATGAGCAATTCCTGAAACAAAATCCGCTGGCAGTGTTAAACGTTCTTCGCGATCTGCACCGCGATCGTATCCCGTTGCGTGTTTCCTGGGGAACATCGCAATTTATTAGCCGTATTCTCGACATCTCTCCTCAGGCGTTGATCATCGACTATGGTAGCCAGGAGTATGAAAACCGCGCGGTTCAGCGTGCTGAAAATATCACGCTTTCCGCCGAAACTCAGGGAGCCAAAATAGAATTCACCGTGCCGAAGGTGAACCCTGGTCAGTTCCTCGATTTGCCCGCCTTCACCATGCCTATCCCTCCGTCGCTGTGGTTTATTCAGCGCCGTGAGTTTTTCCGCATCTCCGCCCCACTGCACCCGATCTATTACTGCCGGGCAAAACTGGCTGATAAAAGTGAAATTCGTTTTCGTCTGTGCGACCTGTCGCTCGGCGGAATGGGTGCGCTGATGGAGTCCGCGCCGCCGGCTATTCTGAAAGCTGGGATGATGATCCCGCAGCTGGAACTCGATATGGGGGAATGGGGAAAATTTCACTTCGACGCGCAGTTGATTTCGCTCAGCGAGCGCAAGGTGGTGGACAGCAAAAATGAGACGATTAGTACCCCGCGCCTGAGCTTTCGTTTTCTCAACGTCAACCCGGCAATGGAGCGCACGCTCCAGCGGATTATTTTCTCGCTGGAGCGTGAGGCGCGTGAGCGCGCAAATAAAGTGCGTTAGTTAATCGATAGCGTCCATCGCCTTCTGCACTTTCCAGATATAGCGCGGAGCCTGTGGCGATGGGTGGTTTTTGACGATGTGGTCGAAGAACTCATCTTTATCCATATCGTTAATCTCCTCTATCGCCTTTTTGCGATCGGAGGAGAAGGTACGCAGCAGCGCGCCCGCGCCGTTGACGTAAGAGGTGACCAACGCATACTGCATCACTTCCGGATCTTTAATCCCCGCCAGCACGCCGTGCTCAAGGATGCTGAAATAGGCGGTGCCCATCGAGATGTTACGTTCCGGGTTTTTCAGCTCGCTGACTGAGGGATCGCCCTTCCAGCCCATGTAGCGATACACTTCCCGCCCGGCGGTGGACGGTTTAAGCTGCATCAGGCCCACGGCCCCCGATTTACTGACCACGTTAGGATTCCCGCCCGATTCCACCGCGATAATGGCGGTGATGAATTTAGGATCAAGCCCCCACGCTGCCCCGGCCTTCTGGCTGATTGGCATCCATTGCATCGCACGCTGCACCGGCACCGTCGGGTTATAAGGTGGGTTACGGTAATCGTATTTCGGTTTTGAACTGCATCCGGCAAGCAAGACAACTAAAACAACAAACCATCTCAATTTCACGCTTCTTTCCTTTTCACTGAAGTGTGCGGCGCTAATGACAACGCGATGTTCAGGCGGCATGATAACCGTTTCATTCTCAGCAAGGAATTGCCATGAATCTGTTTCATCTGATTGCGCCATCGGGCTATTGCATTAACCAACAGGCCGCCATCCGCGGGATTGAGCGCCTGACTGCGGCCGGACACCAGGTTAACAATCAGTCGATTCTCACGCGTCGCCAGCAGCGTTTTGCCGGTAATGAAGCCGAGCGTGCAGGCGATATCAACGCGTTGGCGCAGCTCGCGGGCAGTAATACCGTTGTGATGCCGGTCCGCGGTGGCTACGGTGCCAGTCGTTTGCTCGACATGATTGACTGGCAGGCGTTAGCCACCCGCCAGCGTCATGACCCGCTACTCATTTGCGGCCATAGCGATTTCACCGCCATTCAGATGGCGCTGCTGTGCAAAGGGGTGATCACTTTCAGTGGCCCGATGCTGGCGGGTAATTTCGGCGCCGATAGCCTGAACGAATTTACCCTCGAGCACTTCTGGCGCGCGCTGCGTCACCCTGCGTTTACCGTCGAGTGGCAAGGCAATGGCCCCGCCTGCGACGTGAAAGGCACGCTGTGGGGCGGTAATCTGGCCATGCTGACATCTCTTGTCGGCACGCCGTGGCTGCCGGCAATCGACAACGGCATTCTGGTGCTGGAAGACATCAACGAACACCCGTTCCGGGTGGAGCGTATGCTGCTGCAACTGTTCCATGCCGGGATTCTTGGACGTCAGCAGGCGATCGTGCTCGGCAGCTTTAGCGGTGCGGAGCCGAATGATTACGACGCGGGTTACGATTTACCGGAGATGATGGCTTATCTCCAGTCGCGATTACGCATTCCGGTCATCAGCGGACTCGACTTCGGTCATGAACAACGCACGGTTACGCTGCCGCTTGGCGCACAGGCGCGTCTGGTTCACGGTGAAAAAGCCACGACCCTGTCGATTTCTGGTCATCCAACCCTCGTCGAATAAAAAATCCATTCATAGCTCTGATAATTCCATCGTTTCACGGACTTCTATGGTAACGTTTTAGACTCTATTCACGCGATTAAGGGAGTACGTGAACGTTGGATGCCGGGGCAATAATTAGTCTGTTTATTCTGGGTTCGGTGCTGGTCACCTTCAGCATTTTATTAAGTTCTTTTTCTTCCCGACTCGGTATTCCGATTCTGGTCATCTTCCTCGCCATCGGTATGCTGGCAGGCGTCGACGGCATTGGCGGCATTCCGTTTGATAATTACCCCTTCACCTTCATGATCAGTAACCTCGCGCTGGCGGTTATTCTGCTGGATGGCGGGATGCGTACTCAGGCGAGTTCGTTTCGCGTCGCCCTCGGTCCGGCGCTATCCCTGGCGACCGTTGGGGTACTGGTCACCTCCGGATTAACCGGAATGATGGCGGCCTGGCTGTTCCACCTCGATTTAATTGAAGGTCTGCTGATTGGCGCCATTGTCGGTTCGACCGATGCGGCAGCGGTGTTCTCGCTGCTTGGCGGCAAGGGCCTGAACGAACGCGTAGGCTCGACGCTGGAGATTGAATCCGGCAGTAACGATCCGATGGCGGTGTTTCTGACCATCACCCTGATTGAGATGATCCAGCAGCATGAGACCGGGCTGTACTGGATGTTTGCGGTGCATATCGTTCAGCAATTTGGCCTTGGGATCCTGATTGGCCTCGGCGGCGGCTATTTGCTGTTGCAAATGATCAACCGCATTTCACTCCCGGCCGGGCTATACCCGCTGCTGGCACTGAGCGGCGGAATTATGATTTTCGCCGTCACCACTTCGCTCGACGGCAGCGGCATTCTGGCGGTGTATCTGTGCGGCTTTTTGCTCGGCAACCGCCCTATTCGCAATCGTTATGCCATTTTGCAGAACTTTGATGGCCTGGCCTGGCTGGCACAAATTGGCATGTTCCTGGTGCTTGGTCTGCTGGTGACGCCGTCAGATCTGCTGCCAATCGCCATTCCGGCGCTACTGCTGTCAGCCGGGATGATTTTCTTTGCTCGTCCGCTGTCGGTATTTATCGGCCTGCTGCCGTTCCGTGGCTTTAACCTGCGTGAGCGAGTGTTTATCAGCTGGGTGGGGTTGCGCGGCGCGGTGCCGATTATCCTCGCGGTGTTCCCAATGATGGCAGGTCTGGAAAACGCCCGGCTGTTCTTCAACGTCGCCTTCTTCGTGGTGCTGGTGTCATTGCTGTTGCAGGGCACATCGCTCTCCTGGGCGGCGAAAAAGGCCAAAGTGGTGGTACCGCCGGTCGGCTGGCCGGTGTCCCGTGTTGGGCTGGATATTCACCCTGAGAATCCGTGGGAGCAGTTTGTGTATCAGCTAAGCGCCGATAAATGGTGCGTCGGCGCGGCGCTGCGTGATTTACATCTGCCGCGCGATACCCGCATTGCGGCGTTGTTCCGCGATAACGTGCTGCTGCATCCGACCGGCAGTACCCGCCTGCACGAAGGCGATGTGCTGTGTGTGATTGGTCGCGAGCGGGATTTGCCTGCCCTTGGCAAGCTGTTCAGCCAGTCACCGCCGGTGGCGCTGGATCAGCGCTTCTTTGGCGACTTTATTCTGGACGCCAATGCGAAATTTGCCGATGTGGCGCTGATTTATGGTCTCGACGGCGGGGAAGAGTTTCGCGATAACCAGCAGTCGCTGGGCGAAATCGTGCAGCATCTTTTAGGTGCCGCGCCGGTGGTCGGTGATCAGGTGGAATTCGCCGGGATGATCTGGACCGTGGCGGAGAAAGAAGACAACTCGGTGCAGAAAGTGGGCGTCCGGGTCGCTGAAGAGGACGTGGAGTAACGTCTGTTTAGCATCGTCTGTTGCCCGGTCGCGTTACGCTTACCGGGCCTACAGTCGAGGTTTTGCCGGTCTGGCAAGCTTACGCCACCCGGCAGGTTACACTGTCACAACAGGCACGCGCAGTGCCAGAGCGCACATCAATTCATAACCGACCGTGCCACAGCGACTGGCAACATCATCGATTTTAATCTCTTTGCCCCACAGCTCGACCGGGGTGCCGATCCCAGCCTGCGGGCAAGGCGTTAAATCCACCGCCAGCATATCCATCGACACGCGCCCTATCGTGCCGGTACGGATACCGTCCACCAGCACTGGCGTGCCGTCTGGCGCGTTGCGCGGGTAACCGTCCGCATAGCCACAGGCCACAATACCCATCCGCTGTTCCTGCTGGGCTTTGTACAACCGCCCGTAGCCCACGGTATCGCCAGGCTTGAGATTCTGCACGGCGATAATTTCACTGCTGAGCGTCATCACCGGTTTCAGACCGCTGTTGGCGATATCCTGCCATTTGCCGGAAGGCGATGCGCCGTAAAGCACAATGCCCGGCCGCACCCAGTCAAAGTGCGCTTCAGGGTGCCACAGCGTGGCTGCGGAGTTGGACAGCGAGCGCGGGCAGTCAAGCCCTTCCGCCGCCTGCTCGATTTTCGCCATCGGCTCGGCTATCCCGTCAGGGTTTTCCGCATCGGCAAAGTGCGACATCAGGGTCATGTCGCTGACGTTTTTCATGGCGCGCAGCTGTTGCCAGACGGTGTGGATTTTATCCGGCGTAAACCCGAGGCGGTTCATGCCGCTGTTCACTTTGACGTAGACGTCCAGCGGCGCGTTCAGTTTCGCATTTTGCAGCGCTTTCAGCTGCCAGTTGCTGTGGACGCTGGTGGTGAGGCGATACTGGTCATAAAGCGGTAAATCGTCGGCGTGGAAAAACCCTTCCAGCATCAGAATTGGCCCTTTCCAGCCGCGTTCACGCAGCAGGATGGCCTCCTCCAGGTTCAACAGCGCGAAACCGTCGGTGTCGTTCAGCGCGCTCCAGATGCGATCAATGCCGTGACCGTAGGCGTTGGCTTTCACCACCGACCAGACACGAGAATCCGGGGCCGCAGAGCGCACCACCGCAAGGTTCTGCCGCAGCGCCTGTAAATCGAGGCTGGCTACAACGGGACGGGACATAACGGCTCCTTAGTTGTGCGCACCGTGCAAATGCTGCGGGCGCGTAGGCGTATAGCCTGACTGATAGCGGGCCACGCCTAAATCCTCGTACGGAATGGCTGGCGTGCGGCCCGAAAGCAAATCGCTCAGCAGCTGTCCGGAGCCGCAGGCCATGGTCCAGCCCAGCGTGCCGTGTCCGGTATTCAGCCACAGATTTTTGTACGGCGTGCGACCGACAATCGGCGTGCCGTCCGGCGTCATCGGACGCAGACCGGTCCAGAATGTCGCCTGCTCAACATGACCGCCGCGCGGGAACAGATCCCGCACCACCATCTCCAGAGTTTCGCGACGGGCGCGCGGCAGCTCGGTATTGAAGCCAACGATCTCCGCCATGCCGCCGACGCGGATACGGTCGTCGAAACGGGTTATCGCAATTTTGTAAGTTTCATCAAGAATAGTCGAAACCGGAGCACCGTTGTCCTCTTTAACCGGGATCGTCAGCGAATAGCCTTTCAACGGATACACCGGAATATCGACCATCCCTTTCAGCATAGAGGTGGAATAGGAACCAAACGCCATCACGTAGGCATCGGCTTTGATCACTTCCTCGCCGGACTTCACGCCGTAAATCTTTTCACCTTCACTGAGCAGCTTGTCGACTGGGGTGTTGTAGCGGAACACCACCCCTGCCTCTTCGGCCATTTTCGCCAAACGCTGGGTGAACAGCTGACAGTCGCCGGTTTCGTCATTCGGCAAGCGCAGGCCACCGGTGAGTTTGTGCGCCACGTCGGCAAGCGCAGGTTCGACCTCTGCCAGACGGCTGGCTTCCAGCAATTGATAGGGCACGCCCGCATCCTGCAACACCGCGATGTCGCGGGTGGCATTTTCATACTGCTGTTCGGTGCGGAACAGCTGCAATGTACCGCCCTGACGGCCTTCGTATTCGATGCCGGTGCTGTCACGCAGCGCTTTCAGGCAGTCACGGCTGTACTCCGCCAGACGGACCATGCGGCCTTTGTTTTCCATATAGTGGCGAGTGTCGCAGTTGCGCAGCATCTGCCACATCCATTTCAGCTGGAACTGGGTGCCATCGAGGCTTATCGCCAGCGGCGCGTGACGCTGGAACATCCATTTGATGGCCTTCAGCGGCACGCCCGGCGCGGCCCACGGCGCGGCATAGCCGGGAGAAATCTGTCCGGCATTAGCGGCACTGGTTTCTAACGCCGGGCCGGGTTCCCGGTCGATAACCGTGACATCGTGTCCTGCCTGACGTAAATACCAGGCGCTGGCCACGCCCACAACCCCACTTCCGAGGATAACCACTCGCATAGCGACTCCAGATCGGTAAAAGAACAATCTTCTGATTACATATTGATAACCTAGCTGAAAATATTATTCAACATAGGCTTTTTTTATGGTGACTTACCTCACAGATGCCCGTATCACAAAGGTATGCGCGGTTTTGAAATCTCCTGCTGCGGCACTATTTTCACCAGCACAATATTCTGTGTAAAACCAAAATCGTCGCCGTTGACGCAGGGAAATCGCGAAGAAAAATATTTGCTGTTCGCACGTTAACGTGGGGGTGTTCTATTCTTGATCTGAGGCTCTCCAGACAGAGAGGGCCGCCAACAATGAGGGCGCGCTAATGGCTACGATTGACTCCATGAATAAGGACACCACACGTCTGAGCGATGGACCCGACTGGACCTTCGAACTGCTGGATACCTATCTGGCGGAAATCGACCGGGTGGCGAAGCTGTACCGGCTCGACACCTATCCCCATCAAATCGAAGTGATTACCTCCGAACAGATGATGGACGCCTACTCCAGCGTCGGGATGCCGATTAACTATACCCACTGGTCGTTTGGCAAAAAATTCATCGAAACCGAGCGACTGTATAAGCACGGGCAGCAGGGGCTGGCGTATGAAATCGTTATCAACTCCAACCCGTGTATCGCTTATCTGATGGAAGAGAACACCATGACCATGCAGGCGCTGGTCATGGCGCATGCCTGCTACGGGCATAACTCCTTCTTCAAAAATAATTACCTGTTCCGCAGCTGGACCGACGCCAGTTCGATTGTCGATTACCTGATTTTCGCCCGGAAATACATTACCGAGTGCGAAGAGCGCTACGGCGTGGATGAAGTGGAGAAGCTGCTCGACTCCTGTCATGCCCTGATGAACTACGGCGTGGATCGTTACAAACGCCCGCAGAAGATTTCGTTGCAGGAAGAGAAAGCCCGGCAGAAAAGCCGGGAAGAGTATCTGCAAAGCCAGGTGAATACCCTTTGGCGCACCCTGCCGAAGAAAGAGGAAGAGAAAACCGTCGCCGAAGTGCGCCGTTATCCGTCAGAGCCACAGGAAAACCTGCTCTACTTTATGGAAAAAAATGCCCCGCTGCTGGAGTCCTGGCAGCGTGAGATCCTGCGTATTGTGCGCAAGGTCAGCCAGTATTTTTATCCGCAGAAGCAGACGCAGGTAATGAACGAAGGCTGGGCGACCTTCTGGCACTACACCATCCTCAATCATCTGTACGATGAAGGGAAAGTGACCGAGCGCTTTATGCTGGAGTTTCTGCACAGCCATACCAACGTGGTGTTCCAGCCGCCGTATAACAGCCCGTGGTACAGCGGTATTAACCCGTATGCGCTGGGCTTTGCGATGTTCCAGGACATTAAACGTATCTGTCAGTCACCGACCGAAGAAGACAAATACTGGTTCCCGGATATCGCGGGCTCCGACTGGCTCGAGACCCTGCACTTCGCGATGCGCGACTTTAAGGATGAGAGCTTTATCAGCCAGTTCCTGTCGCCAAAAGTGATGCGTGATTTCCGCCTGTTCACGGTGCTCGATGACGATCACAACAACTTCCTCGAGATTTCAGCTATCCACAACGAGGAAGGGTATCGGGAGATCCGCAACCGGCTGTCGTCGCAGTACAATCTCAGCAACCTTGAGCCGAATATTCAGGTCTGGAACGTGGATCTGCGCGGCGATCGCTCCCTGACGTTACGCTATGTGCCGCACAACCGCGCCCCGCTGGATATGGGCCGTCGGGAAGTGCTCAAACATGTGCATCGTCTGTGGGGCTTTGACGTGCATCTGGAGCAGCAGAATGCCGACGGTAGCGTCGAACTGTTGGAACGCTGTCCACCGCGACAAAATCTGCTGTAGAGGCCACAAAAAAGCCGCTCAGTGAGCGGCTTTAAACTGTCTGAGGTAGCGAATGACTAACGACCGTGAATGGCCAAATCACCCGGCAACGTCTTCTGCATTTTATGCCAGATAAGGCCTGACTCGTGACCGTAACGACGAACGGTTTCGTACACCTGCTCGTGCTCGCTCTGCTCGCAAATTTTCGCCAACTGATGGTAGAAGCCCAGCGCCAGGCTGCGTGCTTCCGGGTTAGCAAAGTAGTGACGACCGATGCGGGTATACAGCCCTTTCATGCCGTTGAGGATCAGGCCATAAATCGGATTGCCGGAGGCAAAAGCCAGGCCGCGGAAAATGCTGTAATCAAGCTCGGCGAAGGCGTCGGCGTGATCTTCCACTTCGCGCGCGGTGGCCAGCACGGCCAACGCATCTTCAGGATGCTGACGGAACGCGGTACGAATGAAGATTGTCGCAATGTTGGTACGCACAGAGAGCAGATTGTCTATCAGCTGCGGGACACGGTCGTGATCGAGACGCGCCAGAGTTTCAAGAATGTTGAGGCCTGACGTTTCCCAGAAGTTATTCACTTTGGTCGGTTTACCGTGCTGAATCGTCAGCCAGCCGTCACGCGCCAGACGCTGTAACACTTCGCGTAAGGTGGTACGGGTGACGCCGATCAGTTCAGAAAGCTCACGCTCTGCGGGCAGGATAGTGCCAGGGGGAAAGCGGTTATTCCAGATACTTTCAATGATGTACTCTTCCGCGAAACCCGCCGGGCTCTGCGCCTTTATGACCATAGTGAGATTTCCATTACACAGCGTTGCAAATATTGAACTCATCATACCAGAGCCAATCAGGGGCAGATAGCGCATCGCCGCAATTAAAAAGGGATCGCCGTTTAAGTTTACGCATTTAGTCGCGGCGGCTTTGCTTGCTTGTCGCGGCCTCAGGACCGATACTTCCTTACTCTTCTCAAAAAACTGCTTACTTTTGACGGGATCGGAAATCTGTCGTGGAAATATCAACCTCTCGCGCTTTGTGGCGCAACTTTCTGGGCCAGTCACCCGACTGGTACAAACTGACGCTGATTGTCTTTTTAGTTATTAACCCAGTCGTCTTTTACTTCAATCCGTTCATCGCTGGCTGGATGCTGGTGGCAGAATTTATCTTCACCCTGGCAATGGCGCTGAAATGCTATCCCCTGCTCCCCGGCGGCCTGTTGGCCATTGAAGGCGTGATGATTGGTATGACCAGCGCCGAGCATGTGCGCGAAGAAATTGCCAACAACCTCGAAGTGCTGCTGTTGCTGATGTTTATGGTCGCAGGCATCTATTTCATGAAGCAGCTGCTGCTGTTCATCTTTACCCGTCTGCTGCTGACCATCCAGAGTAAGATGCTGCTATCCGCGGCCTTTTGTCTCGCCGCTGCGTTTTTATCCGCTTTCCTGGATGCGCTCACGGTCGTTGCCGTTATCATCAGCGTCGCGGTCGGCTTTTACGGGATCTATCATCGCGTGGCCTCTTCGCGACCGGGCGATAACGATATGCTCGACGACAGCCATATCGAAGTGCATAACAAAGACGTGCTGGAACAGTTCCGCGCCTTCCTGCGCAGCCTGATGATGCACGCCGGGGTCGGTACCGCGCTCGGCGGGGTGATGACCATGGTGGGCGAGCCGCAAAACCTGATCATCGCCAAAGCCGCGGGCTGGCATTTTGGCGAATTTTTCATGCGTATGCTGCCGATAACCCTGCCGGTGTTTGTGTGCGGGATGATCACCTGTCTGCTGGTCGAGAAGTTTAAACTGTTTGGCTACGGCGGCGAACTGCCACCGGGCGTGCGCGAGGTGCTGAAAGACTTCGATAACAAAAGCCGCGAACAGCGTACTCGCCAGGAAACGCTGAAGCTGTTGGTGCAGGGCATTATCGGGGTCTGGCTGGTGCTGGCGCTGGCCCTGCATCTGGCGGAAGTGGGACTGATTGGCCTGACGGTTATCATTCTTGCGACCTCACTGACCGGCGTGACCGATGAACATGCCATTGGCAAAGCCTTTACCGAAGCGCTGCCGTTTACTGCCCTGCTGACGGTGTTTTTCGCAGTGGTGGCGGTTATCATCGATCAGGCGCTGTTCGGGCCGATTATCGACTTCGTGTTACAGGCGTCGCCGCACGCGCAGCTATCGCTGTTCTATCTGTTCAATGGCCTGCTCTCCTCCATTTCTGACAATGTATTTGTCGGCACGGTGTATATCAATGAGGCCAAAGCGGCGCTGGAACATGGGGCAATTTCTTTGCCGCAGTTCGAGATGCTGGCGGTGGCAATCAATACCGGTACTAACCTGCCCTCGGTGGCGACACCTAACGGTCAGGCTGCGTTCCTGTTCCTGCTCACTTCTGCCCTCGCCCCGCTGATACGCCTCTCGTATGGCCGAATGGTGTGGATGGCGCTGCCCTATACCATTGTGCTGACCATTGTCGGCCTGCTGTGCGTCGAGTTTACGCTGATCCCCTACACCGAGTGGATGACGGCCAAAGGCTGGCTGGTCAGCACCGCTATCCCGGCACATTAAACCTGCTCTGATTGACGCCCGGAATAATTTCCGGGCGATTTAATCAACCGTTACGCAATATTTTTGCGACGCCTGGTGGCGCGGGAAATGAATTCGTTTAAACTGCGGTGTCTAGCATGTTCCAGGGAAATGATTATGTTGCGATTTTTAAACCAGTGCTCACGCGGTCGCGGAGCGTGGTTGTTGATGGCGTTAGTGGCCTTTGCACTCGAAATGGTCGCGCTGTGGTTCCAACACGTGATGCTGCTCCAGCCGTGCGTGATGTGTGTTTACGAGCGCTGTGCGCTGTTCGGGATTATGGGTGCGGGCATTGTCGGTGCCATTGCGCCGAAAACGCCTCTGCGTTATGCGGCCATTCTGATTTGGCTTTACAGCGCCTGGCGCGGCGTTCAGCTGGCGTGGGAACACACCATGATCCAGCTACATCCGTCCCCGTTCCAGACCTGCGATTTTGCCGCCCGCTTCCCAAGCTGGCTGCCGTTGGATAAGTGGCTGCCGCAGGTATTTGTGGCGTCAGGTGACTGTGCCGAGCGTCAGTGGCAGTTCCTGACACTGGAAATGCCGCAGTGGCTGGTAGGCATTTTCGCCGCCTTCCTGATTGTCGGTTTGCTGGTGTTGATTGCCCAGGCGTTCAAACCGAAAAAACGTGACCTGTTTGGACGATAAAAGCAAACGGCACACCACTAAACGCTCCTTCGGGAGCGTTTTTTTTATCTAACACTCCCCGTTATGCTGATTCGTAAGGCTCCATCTAAAGCGCCAATACCGGCACAAACTGTGTGTAAATCATGGAGATAATGAAAGCAAATATGACAAAATAAGTTTCCAGAACTAGCTGAATGAATATCATAACGATAATTATTATCAATACTGACACTTACTTACCTTCTGCTACCACTCTGGGAATTTGACAACAAATGAAGCGCACGACTCTTTGGGTTTTGAATCCTTGTTTGCTTGCCATGTTTTCCGCCAACGTCTCGGCGGGATCACAACAGGAAGATACGCTGGTCGTGTCCGCCAGCCGGGGCAATCACACCGTTGCCGATATGGCGCAAACCACCTGGGTTATAGAACAGGCGGATATTGAACAGCAGGTTCAGGGCGGCAAAGAGCTGAAAGAAGTGCTGGCTCAGCTCATCCCCGGAATGGACGTCAGCAGTCAGGGACGCACCAACTACGGGATGAACATGCGTGGACGTTCGATGATGGTGATGGTCGATGGCGTACGGCTTAACTCCTCCCGCAGCGACAGCCGCCAACTCGATTCTATTGACCCGTTCAATATTTCACGGATTGAAGTCATTTCCGGGGCTACGTCGCTCTACGGCGGCGGCAGTACCGGGGGCCTTATCAATATCGTCACCAAAAAAGGCCAGCCGGAAACCGAAGTGGAATTCCAGACCGGAGCAAAGAGCGGCTTTAATAGCCGTAACGATCATGATGAAAACATCGCGGCGGCCGTCAGCGGCGGGAACGACAACGCCTCTGGGCGTCTGTCGGTGGCGTATCAGCGATACGGCGGTGGGTATGACGGCAACGGTGACGAGGTGATTATCGACAACACCCAAACCGGTCTGCAATATTCCGACCGTCTGGACATTATGGGCACCGGCACACTCAATATTGATGACCATCAACAGCTTCAACTGACGACCCAGTATTACAAGAGCCAGTCCGACGGTAAACACGGCCTGTTCCTCGGCGAGGATTTTTCTGCGGTGACCGGGGATGCAACTGCCTATAACAAGGATAATCTCGATTCGGATCGCCTGCCCGGCACCGAACGCCATCTGATTAACCTGCAATATTCCAATACCGACCTTTGGGGGCAGGATCTGGTGGCGCAGATTTATTACCGCGATGAAAGCCTGACCTTCTACCCGTTCCCGACCCTGAGCAAAGGCAGCGTTACCAGCATCGGCGCGTCACAACAGAAAACCGACTTTTACGGCGGCAAGCTGACGCTGAACAGCAATCCGGTGGATGACCTGACCCTGACCTGGGGCGTTGATGCCGATCACGAGTCGTTCAATGCCAATCAGCAGTTTTTTGATCTCGACAAAGCCGCGGCCAGCGGGGGAATGAAGCTGGATAATGCCTATAACGTCGGTCGTTACCCGGGCTACAGCATCACTAACCTCGCTCCGTTCTTACAGGCGAGTTACGACATCAGCGCCATTACCTTAACCGGCGGGGTGCGTTACCAGTATACCGAAAACAAGGTCGACGACTTTGTGGGCTACGCCCAGCAGCAGGCGATTGCCACCGGCAAAGCGACCTCTGCCGATGCCGTACCGGGCGGCAAAACGGATTACAACAATCTGCTGTTTAACGCCGGGATCCTTGGGCATCTGACAGACCGTCAGCAGCTGTGGTTTAACTTCTCTCAGGGCTTTGAAATTCCTGACGTGGCGAAGTACTACGGTGCCGGGAACTACACTCTGGTTGACGGCCACTACCGTCTGAATAACAGCGTCAACGTCAGTGATTCAAAACTGGATGGCATTAAGGTCAATGCCTATGAGCTCGGCTGGCGCTTAACCGGTGATAACCTGCGCACACAGGTGGCGGCCTATTACTCGCTGTCGGATAAAACCATCAACATCAATAAGAGCGATATGACCCTCTCGCTGGAAGACGACAAGCGTCGAATCTACGGGGTGGAGGGTCAGGTGGACTACTTCTTCACTGAGAGCGAGTGGAGTCTCGGGTCCAACTTTAACGCCATCAAGTCAGAAACCCGAAACAACGGTAAATGGGAGAAACTGACGGTAGACAGCGCCAGTCCGTCGAAGGTCAGCGCGTGGATCAACTGGGCACCGGGGGATTGGGGCCTGCGGGTACAGAGCACGCAGACATTTGATGTGTCGGATGCCGACGGCAACAAGATTGACGGCTATAACACCGTCGATTTCCTCGGCAGCTACGCCCTGCCGGTAGGCAAAGTGAGTTTCAGCGTGGAAAATCTTCTGGATGAAGACTACACCACGGTCTGGGGCCAGCGCGCACCGGGGCTTTACAGCCCAACCTATGGGGCACCGGGTCTCTACACTTACAAAGGCCGTGGCCGGACGTTTGGCCTGAATTACTCGGTACTTTTCTGATCAGAAACGCCTGAAACAACAACGCCACCGGCAGCTTGCGGGTGGCGTTTTCATTGGCGAAGAATTACCCACGATTCGGATGATTCAGAATATGGTCTTCCCAGTCACGCACGTCTGATTCCGGCACCGCGATATGACGCACCGAAATGCGCTCGCCGTGCATGGCGGCTTTGGAGCCGGTCAACAGCGGATGCCACGTCGGCAAGGGCTGGCCTTCCGCCAGCAGACGATAGGCGCAGGTATGCGGCAACCACTCAAAGGTTGGCAGATTGTCGCGCGTCAGCTTGATGCAATCGGCCTCATACTCAAAGCGGCGCTCGTAGTTGCGGCACTGGCAGGTTTTGATATTCAGCTGACGGCAGGCAACGTTGGTGAAATAGATTTCATCGCTGTCTTCATCCATCAGCTTGTGCAGGCAGCACTGACCGCAGCCGTCGCACAAAGACTCCCACTCAACGTCGGTCATCTGTTCGAGAGTTTTGCTTTGCCAGAAGGGTGTGTTGCTCATAGGGAATATCCGCCATTGGAAACCAGGGTGCACCTTATAACCAGTCTGGCAGAGGGATGCAAGTTTTGCCGCCCGACAGGGGCGGCAATGGATGCTTACAGCACGCGAGTTGTGAGGGAATGGCCGTTGAAGGTTACGTCTAGTTCGTCGCCGCTACTCAGCGGGCCAACACCTTCCGGCGTACCGGTCAGGATAACGTCCCCGCTTTTCAGGGTGAAGAAACGGCTCATGTAGGCAATCAGCGGCACAATCTTGTGGATCATGTCGGCGGTATTCCCTAGCTGTCGCACGTCGCCATTGACCTTCAGGCCGAGCGGTGTGTTTTGCGGGTCACCCTGGAAATCGCTCGCCGGAATGAAACCGGAAATTGGGCAGGAATTATCAAACCCTTTTGCTTTTTCCCACGGCTGCCCGGCTTTCTTCAATTTGCCCTGCAGCTCACGCAGGGTGAGGTCCAACGCCACACCATAACCGGCAATCGCCTTGAGCACGTGTTCTTCGGTGGCATGGCGCAACGTACCGCCAATCAGCACCGCCAGTTCAACTTCATGATGTACCGCGCCGAGCCCTTCCGGTAACACCAGCGGCTGGCGAATATCGCACAGCGCCGTTTCAGGTTTAATAAACAGCACCGGCTCTTCCGGCGTCGCGCTGCCCATTTCCTGAATATGTTTCGCGTAATTACTGCCTACACAAACCACTTTACTGACCGGGTAATCCAGTAGCGCGCCCTGCCAGTTATGATGTTGATACATGCCAGCTCCTGTCGTTGCGTTATTTTTTACCGCTCTCCTGAAGGTGTTGCTTGAGTAAATTTTCCGGTGGAGGCGGCATTTGCAGATAATAGCCTTTTTCAGTTAAGGCTTGTTTAACCTTTTCCAGTGAGGCATTGACCAATTGCTTACGCCCATCCAGGGGCAGAATCATTGCAAGCTGCGGCTGACCAAAGCCCTTCATTAATTCTTCCGGAACGCGGGTGAAATCGTCTTTTTTTTCGACATAGAGGTAGGTTTGATCGCGCTTGGTACTTTTGTAGATCACACAAAACATGACTTTTACTCTGAATTAGCCTGTGGCGACTTGCCACTCTATATTAGTGACTATAACATGCCCTGTAGTCTTCGGAATATCACCGCAGCTGTGCGGCCGATAAATTGAAATTGAGTAAGGCCAGGATGTCAAACACGCCAATCGAACTTAAAGGCAGTAGCTTCACGTTATCAGTGGTTCATTTGCACGAGGCAAAACCCGAGGTTATTCGTCAGGCGTTAGAAGACAAAATCGCCCAGGCTCCCGCTTTTCTGCGACACGCCCCTGTTGTTGTGAATATCAGCAGTCTGGCTGACATCACGCAGTGGAAACCGCTTCAGCAAGTCATTAGCGCAACCGGTTTACGCATTATGGGTGTCAGCGGCTGCAAAAATCCCGAATTAAAAGCCGAGATTGAGCGCGCGGGCATTCCCTTACTCACTGAAGGGAAAGAAAAAGTTCAGCGAGTTACCCCTGTTGAAGCCCCTGCTCCCGCCCCAATTGTTACTCCGGTCACAAAAACGCGATTGATTGATACCCCGGTTCGTTCCGGTCAGCGCATTTATGCACCAAACTGTGATCTGATTGTCACAAGTCATGTGAGTGCGGGCGCTGAACTTATCGCCGACGGTAACATTCATATCTACGGCATGATGCGTGGACGTGCGCTGGCGGGCGCAAGCGGTGACAGGGAAGCACAAATATTTTGTACCCACCTTGCGGCAGAACTGGTGTCTATCGCAGGGGAATACTGGCTGAGTGAAAACATCACCGCCGATTATTATGGCAAAGCGGTCCGTCTGCGTCTGGACGAAGCGGCTTTGACAATTGAACCGTTAAACTAATCCCTTTTTAACAAGGAATTTTTATGGCACGCATTATTGTTGTGACTTCGGGTAAAGGGGGCGTTGGCAAGACCACCTCCAGCGCGGCCATCGCTACAGGTTTGGCCCAGAAGGGAAAGAAAACCGTCGTAATCGATTTCGACATCGGCCTGCGTAACCTTGACCTGATTATGGGCTGCGAACGCCGTGTCGTTTACGATTTCGTCAACGTGATTCAGGGCGATGCCACGCTGAACCAGGCGCTGATTAAAGATAAACGTACCGAAAATCTCTATATTCTTCCGGCATCGCAAACCCGCGATAAAGACGCCCTGACCTACGAAGGCGTTGAAAAAGTCCTGGAAGAGTTAAAGAAGATGGAATTCGACTTCATCGTCTGTGACTCTCCGGCCGGTATCGAAACCGGTGCGCTGATGGCGCTGTACTTCGCTGACGAAGCGGTGATCACCACCAACCCGGAAGTCTCTTCTGTTCGCGACTCTGACCGTATCCTCGGCATTCTGGCGTCGAAATCCCGTCGCGCCGAGAAAGGCGAAGACCCGATTAAAGAGCATCTTTTGCTGACCCGCTACAACCCGGGCCGCGTCAGCAAAGGCGATATGCTTAGCATGGAAGATGTGCTGGAAATTCTGCGCATCAAACTGGTTGGCGTGATCCCTGAAGATCAGTCAGTGTTACGCGCGTCTAACCAGGGTGAGCCGGTTATTCTGGATGCCGAAGCGGACGCGGGCAAAGCCTACGCCGACACGGTAGATCGTTTACTGGGAGAAGAACGTCCTTTCCGCTTCATTGAAGAAGAGAAGAAAGGTTTCCTCAAACGCCTGTTCGGAGGATAAGTTATGGCATTACTCGACTTTTTTCTCTCACGAAAAAAGAACACCGCCAACATCGCGAAAGAACGTTTACAGATTATCGTCGCGGAGCGCCGTCGCAGTGACGCTGAACCGCATTATTTGCCGCAGCTCAGGAAAGATATTCTTGAAGTTATCTGCAAATACATTCAGATCGATCCCGAAATGGTGACCGTTCAACTGGAGCAAAAAGATGGGGATATCTCCATCCTTGAGCTCAACGTGACGCTCCCCGAAGCGGAAGAATCGAAGTCGTAATCACGATGCGCTAAAACAAAAAACCCCGGAATCCGGGGTTTTTTACTGTGCCGCCGTTTTAGCCGCGCGGATATTTCGCCAGCAGCGCCTTTAGGCTTTCACCCATCATCTCGCCGCGCCAGCCCGCAATCAGCTCCGGTAAACCGCTCTGCGGTTTAAGCTGCCAGTGCCAGTTCAACAGTTGGTTAATTTGGCGACGAGAGGCCATCAGCTCCACGCTCACCCCCTTCTCTTTGCTGACATCCTGCACCAGCGCTTTAATCTCTTTGAACAGCGTGCGATAGCCCGGCATATCCATCAGATTCAGCAGTGGCTCAGGCAGAGCGTCTTCCGGTAACTCTTTGGCTTTCTCAACCAGGCTCACCAGCGTTTTGCCGTGGAAACGAATTTCGCTCCCTGACAGGCCCAGGCTGTCGAGCTCGCCCATGCTGCCCGGCATGTAGCGCGCCACGCTCCAGAGATGTTCTTCCCGCACCACGAAATTCACCGCCATATTGCGTTCGCGCGCTTTTCGCAGGCGCCAGTCGGCCAGCAGTTTCAGACACGCCAGCTGACGCGTACGCAGTTGCCAGGCGTTGGTGATGTCACGCCAGGCTTCCGCCGGATCAACCACTTCCTGGCGGCGCTGCTGCATCAGACGACACTCATCGAGCGCCGCAGGCAGCCAGCCGCTGGTGTCGGTTTCCGCCAGCTGCTTTTTGGCGATAGGCAGCAAATACCAGACGTCAGCCGCCGCGTAATCGCACTGACGCTCGGTCAGCGGACGGGCCAGCCAGTCGGTGCGGGATTCGCTTTTATCCAGCGCAATACCGGTATATTCCTCAACCATCGCCGCAAAGCCCCAGGACATCGGGCGACCGCAGAACGCGGCGAGGATTTGGGTGTCAATCAGCGGCTCCGGCAATTCGCCAAAGGCATTCAAAAAGACTTCGAGATCTTCGCTACCGGCATGCAAATATTTGGTGACATTTTTGTCGAGCATCAGCGCTTTGAAAGGCCGCCAGTCGGTGATGGTCAGCGGGTCAATCAGCACCACCGTTTCGCCATCAAACATCTGAATCAGACCCAACTGCGGGTAATAGGTACGGGTGCGGACAAATTCGGTGTCCAGCGCAATGGCAGGTACGTTGCGGGCCTGGTCACAGGCGACTTTCAGCGCAGCGTCCTCGGTGATCATCTGATAATTCAATCTGTATTCTCTATGGTTTGCGCCCATAAAAAACGCCGGCTTAACCGGCGTCTGAAGGCGACTCACGCGTAGTTCAGGCTTTATTGTCTACTTTAGCGCGCGCTTCGTCACGTAGTTCTCGTCGCAAAATCTTTCCGACATTGGATTTCGGCAACTCGGTACGGAACTCGACCAGCTTCGGTACCTTGTAACCGGTCAGATGCCGACGGCAGAAGGTGACCAGCGCTTCCTCGGTCAACGACGCATCTTTCTTGACCACGAAGATTTTGACCGCTTCGCCGCTGCTGCCGGACGGCACGCCAACCGCAGCCACTTCCTGTACCCCGGAATGCTGCATCACCACATCTTCGATTTCATTCGGATAGACGTTAAAACCGGAGACCAGAATCATGTCCTTTTTGCGATCGACGATGCGCATGAAGCCCTCTTCGTCCATCACCGCGATATCCCCGGTATACAGCCAGCCGTTTTTGATGATTTCGTCGGTGGCATCCGGGCGCTGCCAGTAACCCAGCATCACCTGCGGGCCTTTGACGCAAAGCTCACCCGGCTCGCCCGGTGCGACCTCGTTATTCTCATCATCGACCAGCTTCACTTCGGTCGATGGCACCGGCAGGCCAATGCTGCCGCTATGATAGTCGATATCGTGCGGGTTGACGCTGACCAGCGGTGCGCATTCGGTCAGGCCGTAGCCTTCCAACAGATAGCGTCCGGTGAGTTTGACCCAACGCTCGGCCACTGCCTGCTGGACCGGCATTCCGCCGCCCGCCGACAGACGCATGGTAGAAAAATCGAGCTGCTGGAAATCTTTGTTATTCAACAAGGCATTGAACAAGGTGTTCACGCCAGTCATGGCGGTGAACGGATATTTCGCCAGCTCCTTGACCAGCCCCGGAATGTCGCGCGGGTTGGTGATCAGCAGGTTCTGCCCGCCCAGTTCAATAAACAGCAGGCAGTTCATGGTCAGGGCGAAAATGTGATACAGCGGTAGCGCGGTCACCACCAGCTCTCTACCCGGCTGGAACAGCGGCCCGTAGGTAGCATGCACCTGTGCCAGGTTTGCCAGCATGTTGCGGTGCGTCAGCATCGCGCCTTTGGCAACGCCCGTGGTACCACCGGTGTATTGCAGGAAAGCCAGGTCTTCGCAGACCACTTCCGGCTTGATGTACTGCATCCGGTAGCCCTGCTGCAATGCGCTACGAAACGAGATAGCGTCCGGCAGATGATACTTCGGCACCAGACGCTTGATGTATTTGACGACGAAATTAACCAGCGTGCCTTTCGCAGTGGAAAGCTGATCGCCCATGCGGGTGAGGATCACATGCCGCACCTGGGTTTTCTCGACGACTTTTTCCAGGGTGTGCGCAAAATTGGAGACAATCACAATTGCGCTGGCACCGCTGTCGTTTAGCTGGTGTTCGAGTTCGCGCGGGGTGTAGAGCGGGTTAACGTTTACCACAATCATCCCGGCGCGCAGAATCCCAAACAAGGCCACCGGATATTGCAGCAGATTGGGCATCATCAGCGCCACGCGATCGCCTTTTTGCAGACCCAGCCCTTCCTGAAGGTAAGCGGCAAAGGCGCGGCTGCGCTCTTCGAGCTTACGGAAGGTCATCACTTCACCCATGTTAATAAACGCAGGTTGGTCAGCGTAGCGGGTTGTCGCCTGTTCGAACAGATCTACCAGGGATTGATAACGGTCAGGATCAATCTCCGCCGGAACATCGGCGGGATAGCGGTTAAGCCAAACCTTTTTCAATGCATCACCTCTGAAATGAGAATTCGTCGTCATCACAACCCCTGCCAATAAACAAGTTATTAACAACATATTAACTTATCGTACCAGTTTATTAATTATACGAATTTAAGGTTGCGAAGCGCGTCACTATTTATTTTTATGACTCTCGGGACTCCATCCCGAAAAAAAGAAACAGCGGACCAGCCGCTGTCTCTTAAATGATGTAAAACATGACATTATTCGGTAACGATAGTCTGCACCTGCGCCGGGCCCGGGTTATACCAGCCGCCATAGCCGTAGCCATAACGCCAAGGGCGTGGCCCCGCCCAGCCCCAATACGGGTCAATCGGTTCCGGCGGCATCATCACCTGCTGCACCACGCGCCAGCGCTTATAACCGTTGGCCTGCATCACCAGATAGGTGTAAGCCGTGTCGCCAATTTTGCCTTTCGCGGTGCCGGTAATCGGCCCAACCACGGTGACCAGCTGATTACGGAAATCAACCGGGTCGAGGAAGCCATTCACATCAGCATACACCCGGCCACGAGAGGGTTCGCCGAGCGTCGGGCGGGCGCCATCGTCCAGCGGTACGGTGGCGATTTCCAGTCGGGTTTTGCCCTGAACGTTGAGGACGTTCACCACTTTCCCGCCAAAGCGGGCTTCCTGACCAACATACAGTTGCGGAGCAGACATGACCCGAACCAGATCCTGCTGCGGCGTTGGGCTGGTGCCTTTGATTGCATCCGGGACGGTTACGCATCCACTCAGAACGGCAATGACCACTCCAGCCAATAAGCCACGCACTACCTGTTTGCGACTCGCCATGATGTAACTCCTTTATTCTCAGTTATATCAACTAAGATTCATTCCCGGCCCGGAAGTTTCTTCCATGCCACGTTGTTACGTAAATAAACTGGTTCGGCATGTTCTACGGCAACGGTTTTATTGTCAGCCAACAGCTGGCAGGCCAGGGGCAGCATATCTTCCGCCGCAGGCAGTAGCATCTCACCGTCGACCAGCGTGACGGATGTGTCATGGGCCATGTCTGGCCAGGCAGCCCAGCCGGTGCCGACGGTTGCCCATTCGCCATCGAGCTGCTGCAACCGGGCGGTAACGGCTTCAGGCTTCAACACCGCTTCCGTTTCTTCACCGTGCCAAATGCCCTGCTCATCACGCTGGTATTCGGCCCAGTAAACTTCACCCATCCGCGCATCAATGGCTGCCAGCACGCGGGTCGCGCCGGTTTTACGCCATGCGCCTTGCGCCATAGTGACCAGGGTCGACACGCCAATCATCGGCAGATTGGCGCCCAGCGCCAGGCCCTGCGCAATACCAATCCCGATACGCACACCGGTAAAGCTGCCCGGCCCACGGCCAAAGGCCAGTGCGTCGAGTTCCGTCAACGTGATGCCCGTTTCGGTAAGGATATCCTGCACCAGAGGCAGAATACGTTGGGTGTGTTCGCGGGGACAAAGCTCGAAGTGAGCCGTAGTGGCACCATCATTCCACATAGCCGCAGAACAGGCTTCTGTGGCGGTATCAATAGCCAGAATTCGCATAGGACGTCGCGCTCTCGCAATAGCGGGTCAACAAAATGGCGCGCATATTAACACAGTTCACCCTGAATTACCCACTTCGAGACGGGCAAGGAAACGCACGGCCCGACTGATATCACGGGTGCGCGGGGTCGGCGGCAGACTTGATAAGAACACCGCCCCGTACGGACGCATCACCAGACGGTTATCGCAAATCACCAGCACGCCGCGATCGTCAACGTCGCGGATCAGTCGACCCACGCCCTGCTTCAGGGTGATCACCGCATCCGGGAGTTGGACGTCATCAAATGGATCGCCCCCGCGTAGACGGCAGTCTTCCATTCGCGCTTTTAGCAACGGATCTTCCGGTGAGGTAAACGGCAGTTTATCGATGATAACCAGGGACAGCGCATCCCCGCGTACGTCCACCCCTTCCCAGAAGCTGCTGGTTGCGACCAACAACGCATTCCCGGCGCTGACGAACTGCTGCAAAAGCTGGCCTTTGCTGGTTTCGCCCTGTAACAGCACCGGCAGGTCGAGCATAGCGCGGAACTGTTCCGCCAGGTCACGCATCATCGCGTGCGAGGTGCAGAGCATAAAGCAGCGGCCATTGTTGGCTTCAATCATCGGGCGCAGCATAGTCGCCAGCTGACGTGCTCCGCCCGGCTGGTTGGGCAGCGGCAGATTGCGCGGCACACACAATAGCGCCTGTGTAGCGTAATCAAACGGGCTCGGCAACAGCAGCGATTCCGCCTCACTGATGCCCAACCGCTCGGTAAAGTGGTGCAGATCGTCGTTCACCGACAGCGTGGCGGAAGTAAAAATCCAGCTGCCCTTTTTCTGCGCCATCACTTCTTTGAATTTATCGGCCACCGTGAGCGGGGTCAGCGCGAGGGTAAAGTTGCGCGAGGTACATTCATACCAGTAGCTGAAGCCCGGCTGGTTAATCTCTTTCAGACGCTTCAGACGCGCGCGATATAAGGTCGCGCGTTCGAATGCCGCGTCCAGCAAGGCCGAACGACCCAGGGAGAGTTTCGCCACGTCGTAACACAGCTCCAGCGCATCATCGAGCAACAAAAGCGCCCGTTGGATACCACTGTCGGCCAGCAATTCGCGCAGATTGCCACGATAGCCCGGTTCACCAAGCTGCAGGCGGAAATCCTGCGTTGCCTGCGCCAGACGGTCGGCGCATTTCTGCAACTGCTGGGTGTCTTTCAATTCGGTGCGATAGGCGATGGTGATGTCTTTCGCCATATCGAGCAATTGCCGGCTGGAGAGCGACTGGCCAAAATACTGGCTGGCGATGTCGGGGAGCTGATGGGCTTCATCGAAAATCATGACTTCCGCCTCCGGGATTAACTCCCCGAAACCGCCCTCTTTCACCACCATGTCGGCGAGAAACAGGTGATGGTTGACCACCACCACATCGGCATCCATCGCTTTTTTACGCGCCTTGACCACAAAGCAGTCTTTATACAGCGGGCAATCGCTGCCAAGACAGTTGTCGTTGGTGCTGGTGACCAGCGGCCAGGCCTGGGAATCTTCCGCCACGCTGACGCAGGTGCTGATATCGCCGTCGATGGTCTGATTGGCCCAGCTACGCAAAATGATAACGTCGCTGAGGGTCTGAACCGGCAGGTCGCCCCCGGCAATCGCTTGCTGTTCAAGACGCTCGAGGCAAAGGTAGTTGGAGCGGCCCTTGAGCAGTGCCAGCCTGCCGGTGAATTTCAACGCGGTGGCGACAGTCGGCAGATCGCGGCTGTAAAGCTGATCCTGCAACGCTTTCGACCCCGTGGAGATGATGACCTTTTTCTTCGCCCGCAGCGCAGGGGCAAGGTAGGCGTACGTTTTGCCCGTACCGGTTCCCGCTTCCACCACCAGCGGCCGCGTTTCATCGATGGCTTTCGCCACCGCGTGCGCCATTTGACGCTGCGGTTCGCGGGGTTTGAACCCGGGTATCGCCTGGGCTAATTGCCCGTCTGTTGCAAAATCGTCCGTCACACTACCCCCTGTAAATCTGGACAGTAATTATGTCAGTGCGGGGGACGTTGTACCAGCCAAACTGATGACGGGCCGTCGACAATGTGGCACTCTTGCCACCTAAAATGGAGTTAAATAAGGAAACTAAGATGACTATTGTCCGTATTGATGCCGAAGCCCGCTGGTCTGATGTCGTGATCCACAACCAGACCCTCTACTACACCGGCGTGCCGGAAAATCTGGATGCCGATGCGTTTGAGCAGACGGCGAACACTCTGGCGCAGATTGATGCGATTCTGGAAAAACAGGGCAGCGATAAATCCCGCATCCTCGATGCCACGATTTTTCTCGCCGATAAAGCAGATTTTGCTGCGATGAATAAAGCCTGGGATGCGTGGGTAGTTGCCGGACATGCGCCGGTGCGTTGCACCGTGCAGGCCGGTTTGATGAAGCCGCAGTATAAGGTTGAAATTAAGATTGTCGCTGCGGTGTAAAACCTGCGGGTTTACTCTTCTTCATCCTCATCTTCAAAACGCGCTACGATCATTTCACCCGTGTGGCTGGCGCGGATCTCTTTGGCGACCAACTGAATCGCCTCGCCGCTACTCAAGCCCTGGGTCATCAGTTCCTGAATGCGTTCTACCGCTTTTTGCTGTTGGTCGTGGCTAAGTGAAGGTAAACCTGAAATCATGGTGAACTCCTGCTACATTGTTGGCGCTTATTATTTCACGCCGCCTGCACATTAGCCAGTGGGCGGCAACAGACAGATTGAGGTCGAAGTTGTCCCCTGCTGTGATTTCTCTGCCCTGGCGCGCCGACGCCGCTGAACACTATTTTGCCCCCCTTTCCACCGCCCCCTGGGCGATGCTGCTGCACTCTGGCTTTGCCGATCACCCGCATAATCGCTTTGATATCCTGGTTGCCGACCCGGTCGTTACTGTGGAAACCACCGGTATTACCACGCGAATCTGCTGTGCAGAGGGCGATTTCGACTCCACCGATGACCCGTTGTCATTACTCAAACGTGAGTTGGATAAATGTAGCCTTGACGTGCCCCCCCATCCCGACATCCCCTTTCAGGGTGGAGCATTGGGTCTGTTCGGCTACGATCTTGGCCGACGCTTTGAAACGCTACCGGAGCACGCACAGGCCGATATGCACGTCCCGGATATGGCGGTGGGAATTTATCGCTGGGCGTTGATAGTCGACCACCGGTTGCGGAAAGTGTCCTTGTTGAGCCACGACTGTCCCCACCAGCGCTTAGCCTGGCTGGTCGCGCAGCAGGCAGAATCACGCCCGCCCTTTGCCCTGACGTCACCATGGCATTCCAATATGACGCGCGAAGAGTACGGCGAAAAATTTCGCCAGGTGCAGGCGTACCTGGACAGCGGCGACTGTTATCAGGTCAATCTGGCTCAGCGTTTTCAGGCTAACTATTCCGGCGATGAGTGGCAGGCATTTTGTCTGCTGAATCAGGCCAACCGTGCGCCGTTCAGTGCCTTTATTCGGCTAGACGCAAGCGCGGTGCTGAGCCTGTCACCGGAACGCTTTATTCAGCTCGAAAACCAGCAGATCCAGACCCGTCCTATCAAGGGCACCCTTCCGCGCCTGCCCGACGCTGAGCAGGACCGACAGCAGGCTGAAAAACTGCGCGCCTCACCGAAGGATCGGGCTGAAAATTTGATGATTGTCGATTTGATGCGCAACGATATTGGCCGCGTGGCGGTGCCCGGTAGCGTTCGCGTGCCGGAGCTGTTCGTGGTTGAGCCGTTCCCGGCGGTGCACCATCTGGTGAGCACCATTACTGCTGAACTTCCCGCCAGCCTGCACGCGACCGATTTGCTGCGCGCCGCCTTCCCCGGCGGTTCCATTACCGGTGCGCCTAAAGTCAGAGCGATGGAAATCATTGATGAGCTTGAACCCCATCGGCGTAACGCGTGGTGCGGCAGCATTGGCTATATCAGCCTGTGCGGCAATATGGACACCAGCATTACCATCCGCACGCTGACCGCGGCAGACGGTAACATTGTCTGCTCTGCCGGTGGCGGGGTGGTGGCCGATAGCGACGAGCAGGCGGAATATCAGGAAACGTTTGATAAAGTGAATCGTATTCTGCAGCAACTGGAGTCTTAACCGATGCAGCACCCGGACATGAAACTTGACGATTTTATCGCCCGATTTCAACTATTACGCCCGCAGCCAACGCGGGCGTCGCTCAATCAGCGACAGGCGGCGGTGCTGATCCCGATTGTGCGTCGTGAAGAACCCGGATTGCTGTTAACCCAACGCTCGCCCCGGCTGCGTAAACACGCCGGTCAGGTGGCGTTTCCCGGCGGCGCAGTGGACAGCAGCGATGCGTCGCTAATTGCTGCCGCGCTGCGGGAAGCGCAGGAAGAAGTGGCTATCCCACCCTCATCGGTGGAAATTCTCGGCGTACTGCCGCCAGTCGACAGCGTCACCGGATTTCAGGTCACGCCGGTGGTTGGCATTATTCCGCCCGATTTGCATTATCACGCCAGCGAGGATGAAGTCGCGGCAGTCTTCGAAATGCCGCTCGCCGAAGCCCTGCGACTCGGACGCTATCACCCCCTCGACATTCACCGCCGGGGCAATTCGCATCGCGTATGGCTCTCCTGGTATCAGCATTATTTTGTCTGGGGAATGACCGCAGGCATTATTCGTGAGCTGGCCTTACAAATTGGCGTTAAGCCTTAGCTATACTGTGGAATAAGGCGCTGTGCTGCACTTCACGCTATTAGTAAATTCGAGGTGAAGCATTAGTTTAATTCATGTGAATAGTTAAGCTGCCTGCGGTGTTCCCTCTTACACTATGCGCAGTTTTAACATCGTTATCGGAACTTTCCGGTAACCCTGTCAGGAGTGTTAGCGTGATTAGTATATTCGACATGTTCAAGGTGGGGATCGGTCCCTCATCTTCCCACACTGTCGGCCCAATGAAGGCCGGTAAGCAGTTCGTCGATGACCTGGTCGAAAAGGGACTGATCGATGACGTGACCCGCGTGGCGGTTGACGTTTACGGATCATTGTCATTAACCGGTAAGGGCCACCACACCGATATCGCCATCATCATGGGTCTGGCGGGCAATCTGCCTGCGACCGTTGATATTGACGCGATCCCGGCGTTTATCCGCGACGTACAAACCCGCGGTCGTCTGCTGCTGGCAAACGGTCGTCGTGAAGTTGATTTCCCGCAGGACGACGGAATGCGTTTTCGTAGCGACAACCTGTCACTGCATGAAAACGGCATGACCATCCATGCGTTCGCCGGCGATAACGTCATTTACAGCAAAACCTATTACTCCATCGGCGGCGGTTTCATCGTCGACGAGGAGCATTTCGGCCAGGATTTGAGCGGCGATGTCACCGTCCCGTATCCGTTTAAATCGGCAAAAGAAATGCTCGATTACTGCAAAGAGACCGGCCTGTCGCTCTCGGGCATGGTGATGCAGAACGAACTGGCGCTGCACAGCAAAAAAGAGATTGAAGACTATTTTGCCGACGTGTGGCAGACCATGCGTGCCTGTATCGATCGCGGTCTGAATACCGAAGGCGTACTGCCTGGCCCACTGCGCGTGCCGCGCCGTGCCGCTGCGCTGCGCCGGATGCTGGTCAGCCAGGACAAAACCAACAGTGATCCGATGACGGTCATTGACTGGGTCAATATGTTCGCGCTGGCGGTTAACGAAGAGAACGCCGCCGGTGGCCGCGTGGTTACCGCTCCTACTAACGGTGCCTGCGGTATCGTTCCGGCGGTGCTGGCCTATTACGATCACTTTATCGAACCGGTAACGCAGGAAAGCTACATCCGTTACTTCCTGGCCTCCGGTGCGATCGGCGCGCTGTATAAGATGAACGCGTCAATTTCCGGTGCCGAAGTGGGCTGCCAGGGTGAAGTGGGCGTGGCCTGTTCGATGGCAGCAGCAGGTCTGGCTGAACTGTTGGGCGCGAGCCCGGAACAGGTTTGTGTGGCAGCGGAAATCGGTATGGAGCATAACCTGGGCCTGACGTGTGACCCGGTTGCAGGCCAGGTACAGGTGCCGTGCATCGAGCGAAACGCAATTGCCTCAGTGAAAGCGATCAACTCCGCTCGCATGGCGATGCGCCGCACCAGCGAACCGCGCGTTTCGCTGGATAAAGTGATTGAAACCATGTACGAAACCGGCAAAGACATGAACGCCAAGTACCGCGAGACCTCGCGGGGCGGTCTGGCCATTAAAGTACAATGTGATTAATCCTCCTCGCCCATCTGCAACAGATGGGCGATTTTTTTGTGTAAACCCCGCAATTTAGCCCCGGCCCACTACACTTGGTCTGTTGGCGCTAATCATTTGGTTGGCGAACGCCAAGTGAGCGTCAGTTATGCATACAGCCCAAAATCTGATTAAGGGATACCGCCGTAAGCGCGTTATTGTCTGCCTGTTGGTCGCTGTGGCGACCTTGCTACTGACCTTTGGTCTGCGATTTATTTCACAGCGCGATTTAAATCAGCATCTCATTGATGCCTATGCCGGACACGCCGTTGAAAGCCTCGATAAAATTTTGCTTCCTCTCGCTGGAGAGCGGCAAGAACTGGCCGGTCTGGTGGGGCAATCCTGCGAAAGTGTGCATCTGCCAATCCGTAAACAAGCTGCCGCGCTGCAAACCCTGCGCTCGATTGCGCTAGTGAAATCCGGGATCCTCTATTGCTCCAGTGTGTTCGGCGAACGAGATGTGGTGTTACGCCAGCGCCAGCCATCGCTCCCCGACCCGCAGCCTCAACTGCTTCTCTCCACCGATCAAACGTTAATCAAAGGCTCGCCGATCCTGATTCAGTGGTATCCCGTTTCGCCGGACGGCGAAGATGGCGTGTTGCTGACTATCAATATCCATTTGCTCAGTCTTTTACTGCTTGATTCACAGAAACCGCACATTCAGCGGGTAATCGTCTCGGTCGGAAATCGTTTTTACAGCGAGTCGCAAGGTATTAGCGATACGCTTCAACTAACAGGGGATGAAGAAGTGGAGACCCGGCGGTCGACGCTTTTTCCTTTCAGCGTTAGCGTGACGACCCCCGGTGCCGCGGCACTGGCGCTGGAAGAATTGCCCTCGCAGGCGCCGCTGGCGGTAATCCTGGCGCTGCTATTGAGCGCAGTGTCGTGGATTGCCACCGCCGGGCGAATGAGCTTTACCCGGGAGATTGCACTCGGCATCGAACGCCGTGAGTTCGAACTTTACTGCCAGCCGCAGCTTGATACCCGCACCGGGCAGTGTTGCGGCGTAGAAATTCTGTTGCGCTGGAATAATCCGCGGCTCGGCAGGATTTCCCCGGACGTGTTTATTCCCGTCGCCGAGCGCGAAAACTTTATTGCGCCCCTGACTCGCTACGTGCTGTCGGAAACGGTGCGCCAGATTGGCTATTTTCCACCCAGCCCGCAGTTCCATATCAGTATCAACGTCGCGTCAAGTCACTTTCTACAGGGAGTGCTACTGCGGGATGTGAGTCAGTTCTGGTTTGCCGCACGTCCACAGCAGCAGCTGGTCCTGGAAATTACCGAGCGCGATGATTTGCAGGGCGTGGATTATCGGCTGGTGCGCGAACTGCACCGCAAAGGCGTGCGACTGGCGATTGACGACTTCGGCACCGGCAACAGCGCCCTCTCCTGGCTGGAACAGCTTCATCCGGATATTCTCAAAATCGATAAATCTTTTACTAACGCCATCGGCACCGATGCGGTGAATTCAACGGTCACGGATATTATTATCGCCCTGGGGCAAAGGCTGAATATTGAATTGGTAGCAGAAGGGGTAGAAACAGCGCAGCAGGCGCATTATTTGCGGCACCATGGTGTGCCGATACTACAGGGGTATTTGTACGCGAAACCGATGCCGTTGGCGGAGTTTCCGCGCTGGCTGGCAGGAGGAACGCCCCCACCAAAGGAACATAACGGGCATATACTGCCCGTTATTCTGTGAGGAATTACTCGTCTTCGTCGTGACCTGAAGCTTGTTTCACGACCCGAACCAGGTCCACGCGATAGGGATTTGCCTCAACAATGGTTATCTCCAGCGGAGTCACATGTAAGACATCACCCGCCCGTGGGATATGGCCGTTGACGGCAATCGCGAGGCCCGCCACCGTGGCGATATCATCCTCGTCATCGCCCAGCAGATGTTCCAGACCGAGCGCCTGCTGTAACGCATGCAGGTCAGTCGATCCTTTAACCAGCCAGCCATCACCATCAGCAATAATTTCCGGTGTTTCATCCGCATCCGGGAATTCACCGGCGATCGCTTCGAGCACGTCCAGCGGCGTAACCAGGCCCTGCACCATGCCAAACTCGTTGGTCACGATCACAAAGCTGCCCCGGGCACGACGCAGCACGCCGAGCAGGTTAATAGGGTCCAGCGTTTCCGGAACCACAATGGCAGGCGTTGCTGAGGCCATCGCGGCAACGTCCTCACCCGCTTCCAGCGCCACCAGCATCTCTTTAGCTCGTACGATACCGATGATCTCATCCAGTTCGCCACGGCACACCGGGAACAGGCTGTGCGGCGACGAAAGAAGCTGCTGGCGAATTTCATCCACGCTGAGATTCACATCCACCCAGCTAATTTCACCGCGAGGCGTCATGATGCTGCGCAGGGAGCGTGACGCCAGGGTCAACACGCCGTTGATCATGTAACGTTCTTCGTCGGCAAATGCCCCTTCCGGGACCGGAACCGTCACTGGATTTTCCGCGTCATGCTGAACCACCGTTTGCTTGCGACCGCCCATCAGACGCAGGATGGCGTCAGCGGTGCGGGCACGCAGCGGCACGTTAGATTGATGACGAATAAAGTTGCGACGGGCAATCTGGTTAAACAGCTCGATAATTATCGAGAAACCAATCGCGGCGTACAGGTAGCCTTTCGGAATATGGAAGCCGAACCCTTCTGCGACGAGGCTCAGACCTATCATCAGCAGGAAGCTCAGACACAGTACAACCACCGTCGGATGCTGGTTGACGAAGCGAGTCAGCGGCTTTGAAGCCAGCAACATGACCGCCATCGCAATCACCACCGCCGCCATCATGACCGGCAGATGGTTCACCATCCCTACTGCGGTAATAACCGCATCGAGGGAGAACACCGCATCTAACACCACAATTTGCAGTACCACGACCCAGAAACTGGCGTAGCCCTTCCCATGCCCTTCGTCATGTTGGCGGTTTTCCAGCCGTTCATGCAGCTCTGTAGTGGCTTTGAACAACAGGAAAATACCCCCGAGCAGCATGATCAGATCGCGGCCGGAGAACGCGTAGTCCCAGACGCTGAACAGCGGTTTGGTCAGGGTCACCATCCACGAGATAACCGACAACAGCCCCAGACGCATAACCAGCGCCAATGAGAGGCCAATCAGACGTGCTTTATCACGCTGCTTTGGCGGCAGTTTGTCGGCGAGGATCGCGATGAATACCAGGTTATCAATACCGAGTACGATTTCCAGAACAACCAGCGTGAGCAGGCCGACCCAGATAGACGGATCCATTAAGAGTTCCATGCGTAGCTCCTGCAAAGCGCAATCGTTGTCATCGCGCTGTCAAAGACGGGCGAGACTATCTCGGGGTGATAAATAAGTGGGGAAGAAGTGGCAGCAGATGGCCAGAGGGTTAACTGACGTCGGTGACGATCCATACTTGGGCTATGCCCTATACTCCTGAGTAATTAAACGGGATGTAAACATATCAGAGAGACGCCAGTTTCGGGAAAAAATTTACGTCTCTTTGCATTTTTTCGCTGATTTTTTGCGCTCCAAAATTATTGTCCATGGATGAGTAAATTACGGATCTTCATCACATTAATTATTTTTTCACTATCTAAAATAATTCACGGAAGTTATTAGATTTCTAACTCTAACCCCTATCTGAATCGATTCGGTGAAAACCGACGGTTCATCAAACGGCAGTGGTTTTGTCGTAACGATAATAAAAGGAGGTAGCAAGTGACGATTGCTATTGTAATAGGCACACATGGTTGGGCTGCAGAACAGCTGCTGAAAACAGCAGAAATGCTGTTGGGCGAGCAGGAAAACGTCGGCTGGATCGATTTCGTGCCAGGCGAGAATGCAGAAACACTCATCGAGAAGTACAACGCACAGCTGGCCAATCTCGACACCAGTAAAGGGGTGCTATTTCTCGTCGATACATGGGGTGGTAGCCCGTTCAACGCTGCCAGTCGCATTGTCGTCGATAAAGAGCATTATGAAGTCATTGCTGGGGTGAATATCCCGATGTTAGTCGAAACGCTGATGGCGCGTGATGACAACCCAAGCTTTGACGAACTGGTCGCACTGGCTGTTGAAACCGGTCGTGAAGGCGTGAAAGCGCTGAAAGCGAAGCCGGTGGAAAAAGCCGCTCCCGCACCGGTTGCTGCCGCAGCCCCGAAAGCCAACGTTCCGGCAAAACCAATGGGTCCGAATGACTATATGGTTATCGGCCTCGCACGTATCGATGACCGTCTGATTCACGGCCAGGTCGCGACGCGCTGGACTAAGGAAACCAACGTTACGCGCATCATCGTCGTCAGTGACGAAGTGGCGGCAGATACCGTGCGCAAAACGCTGCTGACGCAGGTTGCGCCTCCAGGTGTGACCGCTCACGTGGTCGATGTGGCTAAAATGATCCGCGTTTACAACAACCCGCAATATGCCGGTGAACGTGTGATGCTGCTGTTTACCAACCCAACTGACGTTGAACGTATCGTTGCCGAAGGGGTGAAAATCACTACCGTGAATATCGGTGGTATGGCTTTCCGTCAGGGCAAAACTCAGGTCAACAACGCGATTTCAGTTGATGAAAAAGATATCGAAGCGTTCAAAAAACTGAATGCGCGCGGTATTGAACTGGAAGCTCGTAAAGTTTCTACCGACCAGAAACTGAAAATGATGGATTTGATCAGCAAGGTCAGTAAATAACCCCCCTGCTGATTCACTGAATTTTCACACTTAGGCTTATGTTATAGGAGAAGTACAATGGAGATTACCACTCTTCAGATTGTGCTGGTGTTCATCGTCGCGTGTATTGCGGGTATGGAATCCGTACTCGATGAATTTCAGTTCCACCGTCCGCTGGTGGCCTGTACCCTGATTGGTGCAGTCCTTGGCGACATGAAAACCGGTATTATCATCGGTGGTACCCTGGAAATGATCGCCCTGGGCTGGATGAACATCGGTGCAGCCGTTGCACCGGATGCGGCACTGGCTTCCATCATTTCTACGGTTCTGGTTATCGCGGGTCACCAAAGCATCGGTGCCGGTATCGCACTGGCTATCCCGCTGGCGGCAGCAGGCCAGGTTCTGACCATCATCGTTCGTACCATCACCGTGGCCTTCCAGCACGCGGCGGATAAGGCGGCAGACACCGGTAACCTGACGGCGCTGTCCTGGCTCCACGTTTCTTCCCTGTTCCTGCAAGCAATGCGTATCGCTATCCCAGCGGTTATCGTGGCTATCTCTGTAGGCACCAGCGAAGTACAGAGCATGCTGAACGCTATCCCTGAAGTGGTTACCGGCGGTCTGAACATCGCAGGTGGCATGATCGTTGTGGTAGGTTACGCCATGGTTATCAACATGATGCGTGCTGGCTACCTGATGCCGTTCTTCTACCTCGGCTTCGTTACCGCGGCATTCACCAACTTCAACCTGGTTGCTCTGGGTGTGATTGGTGCTGTTATGGCAATTCTGTATATCCAGCTGAGCCCGAAATATAATCGTGTTGCGGGTGGCCAGGTACAGGCTGCTAACAACGATCTCGATAACCAACTGGACTAACAGGTGAGCGAAATGGTTGATATCACAAAAGCGACTCCAGAGAAAAAACTCACTCAGAGCGACATCCGCGCCGTATTCCTTCGTTCTAACCTGTTCCAGGGTTCATGGAACTTCGAACGTATGCAGGCGCTGGGCTTCTGCTTCTCCATGGTGCCGGCAATCCGTCGTCTGTACCCGGAAAACAACGACGCGCGTCGTCAGGCAATTAAACGTCACCTGGAATTCTTCAACACCCATCCGTATGTTGCGGCACCGGTTCTCGGGGTTACGCTGGCGATGGAAGAGCAGCGTGCTAACGGCGCAGAGATTGACGATGGTGCCATCAACGGTATCAAAGTCGGTCTGATGGGTCCGCTGGCGGGTGTCGGTGACCCCATTTTCTGGGGTACCGTCCGTCCGGTATTTGCGGCACTCGGGGCTGGTATCGCGATGAGCGGCAGCCTGCTGGGTCCTCTGCTGTTCTTCATCCTGTTCAACGCGGTACGTCTGGCAACCCGTTATTACGGCGTGGCTTATGGCTACCGTAAAGGCGTGGACATCGTTAAGGATATGGGCGGCGGCTTCCTGCAGAAACTGACAGAGGGGGCATCCATTCTCGGCCTGTTTGTCATGGGGGCCTTGGTTAACAAGTGGACGCACGTGAATATTCCGTTGGTGGTGTCGAAAATCACCGGTTCCGACGGCCAGGTTCACGTAACCACCGTGCAGACTATCCTTGACCAGCTGATGCCGGGCCTGGTGCCTCTGCTGCTGACCTTCGCCTGTATGTGGCTGTTGCGTAAGAAAGTCAACCCACTGTGGATCATCGTTGGCTTCTTCGTCATCGGTATCGCAGGTTATGCGGTTGGCCTGCTGGGCCTGTAATTGCTCGATTATTAATAGTGAAACGCCGGGGGCTTGCCCCCGGTTTTTATTTCTGGAGGTGTAATGACTATCACGGATTGGGTGCTTGTCCTGTTTATCGTAGCGTTACTGGCTTTTGCCATTTACGATCAATTCATTATGCCGCACCTGAAGGGCCCCGTGCTGCTCGCAATCCCCCTGCTCCGCCGTGGACGCGTTGATGGGATAATCTTCGTCGGCCTGGTGGCGATTCTTATTTATCAAAATGTTAATGCTAACGGCCAATTAATAACCACATGGTTATTATGTGCGCTGGCGTTGATGGGTTTATATCTGTTCTGGATCCGTACGCCGAAAATTATTTTTAAACAACAGGGTTTCTTCTTCGCTAACGTATGGATTGCCTATACCCGGATTAAACAGATGAATTTATCTGAAGATGGTGTTTTGGTGATGCAATTAGAACAACGGCGATTACTTGTACGTGTACGAAATATCGACGACCTGGAACACATCTACAAACTTCTCTCTTCTGCTCAATGAGTTATAAATATAGCAATGGCTATACTTGAAGTTATTTTGTGCAAATAGCTTTATAGCCATGGCTATATCCCCGCCGTTTCCACCTCATATTTATTAACGTTTCCATTACGATATTTTTTAAATGAAAATCGTTATCAACTAGTGATTGATATAATGGATTTTTGTTATTGTTTTATTTTCTCAAATTATGTTAAGGTTCCGCCCGTCGTTGGGGAGTAGCCGATTTCCTTTCCCGGAAATGTACGTGTCAACATACTCGTTGCAAAACGTGGCACGTACGGTTCATCAGCATGGTGAGCAGGCGAGACCATAGACATATCACTGCTATATGCCTGAGCTGGCGTATGTTTACTGGGGGCAGTGGTATGTCATATGGATATTTCCCCGGTCAGGACAAGCGATGAATCTCTCAGCCACTATCCTACTCGCGTTTGGTATGTCGATGGACGCGTTTGCCGTCTCGATAAGCAAAGGGGCTTCTCTTCATAAACCGAAATTCTCTGAAGCACTGCGCACCGGTCTTATCTTTGGCGGCGTCGAAGCGATCACCCCGCTTATCGGCTGGGGCCTGGGTATGCTCGCCAGTCAGTTCGTGCTCGAATGGAACCACTGGATTGCTTTCGTGCTACTGGTGTTTCTCGGCGGACGAATGCTGATTGAAGGCTGGCGTGGGAATGAAGACCAAGAAGAAAAAGCCCCAACTCGCCACGGTTTCTGGCTGCTGGTCACCACTGCGATTGCGACCAGCCTCGATGCGATGGCCGTCGGTGTGGGCCTGGCATTCTTACAGGTCAATATCGTGTATACCGCGCTGGCGATTGGCTGTGCGACGCTGGTGATGACCACCATCGGAATGATGGTCGGCCGCTTTATTGGCCCGCTGCTGGGCAAACGCGCCGAGATCCTCGGCGGTATTGTGCTGATAGGGATCGGCGTGCAGATCCTCTGGAGCCACTTCGCGGGTTAAGCGTTTCGCTGCCAGACCTGAATAAGAAAATCAGTCTGGCAGTCAAATTTCTCCAGTCCAGCCAGTTTCTCCCACACTTCCGGTTTTGCACGCCAGGCAAACGGCGTCATTTGTAACAGCGCGACGGCTTCCCCACCGGTTAACGTCATCGGATACGCCAACTGTTGCTGACTGACCTTCTCGAATCCCGGCAACGTTTCGCTGTTCGCCTCATGCAGACGAATTTCATCATAAATGAGCCCTTTCAGTTCCATCAGATGACGCGGCCCCGGCGTGGCGGTGATCACCAGCCCACCCGGCTTGACGACTCTTTCCAGCTCCTGAGGGTTACACGGCGCGTAAATGCGTACCACTGCATCCATACAGGCATCGCTGAACGGCAGACGCTGGCTGGAGGCCACGCAGAACTCGACCTGAGAATAACGTTTAGCGCCATAGCGAACCGCGACTTTTGAGACGTCCAGGCCCCAGGTGTGTCCGGCAATTTCCGCAAAGGCGTGGGTGTAATAGCCTTCACCACAGCCAATATCGAGCACGTTCTGCGGCGCTGCGTGAGTAAGAATGTCAGCAATCGCCTCGCGCAGCAGCTGATAATGGCCCGCATCAAGAAACGCACGACGAGCCTGCATCATCTCCGCGCTGTCACCCGGATCGCGCGAACGCTTGTGCTGCACCGGCAACAGATTGATATACCCTTCTTTCGCCAGATCAAACTGGTGGCGCTGAGGGCAAATGTAGCTGTTGTTGTGGCGCTCAAGCGGCGCGTGACAGAGAGGACAACTCCAGGACATGATGACTCCGATATCATTGAAAGGGCGAAAGTGTAACGCTATTCGCCCTTCAGGTGAATGAATTACAGAGGCGGAGAGAGTGCGTGGTTATGATCCATGACGATGAGGTTGTCTGAACCCGGGGCAATACCGTCCGGCATCACATTCTCCAGCCGCAGGACATCGCCCATTATCTGGCTGAAGACCGGGGCGGCCACAGCCCCGCCGTAGTATTTTCCATTCTCCGGGTCGTTAATCACCACGACCAGGGCATATTTAGGGTTACTGGCCGGGGCAACGCCTGCCGTATAGGCGATGTATTTATCAATATATTTACCGTCTGGGCCAATTTTTTTCGCGGTACCGGTTTTAACCGCTACGCGATAGTCATTGACTGCGGCCTTGATCCCGCCTCCGCCCGGCAGCGCGACGCTTTCCATCATATGTTCAACCTGATGAACAATTTCATCGGACATCACACGATGCCCCATCACCGGCGGGTCAATCCGGGTGATCGACAAAGGGCGCGAAATCCCGAACCCACCGATGGTGGCGTACACATGCGCCAACTGCAACGGCGTTACCATTAAGCCGTAACCGAACGAGAAAGTGGCGCGATCGAGCTGTCCCCAGAAACGACGCTGCGGCATCAGGCCCTGGCTTTCACCGGTAAGGCCGAGTCCGGTCGGTTGACCGAAGCCGAAACCTTTATAGGTGTCCAACAGATGCTGGATTGGCATAGCGAGTGAAAGATGCGACACGCCGGTGTCACTGGACTTCTGCAGGATGCCGGTGAGACTCAGTTCAGGGTAAAAGCCAACGTCACGAATACGGTGCCCATCGACCGTGTACGGATGGGTATCCACCACACTGTCAGGCTTAACGATCCCCTGCTGTAAAGCGGTCATGATAACCAGTGGTTTTACCGTGGAGCCGGGTTCAAAGGTATCGCTGATGGCACGATTACGGAAATCATCCAGCGTGGCGTGATCACGGTTATTGGGGTTGAAATCCGGGTAATTGGCCATCGCCAAAACTTCGCCGGTATCAATTTTGATCAGCACCGACGCGCCAGATTCGGCTTTGTTCCAGCGCACGGCATTGTCCAGCGCATCCTCGGTGACCGTTTGCAGGCGCTCATCGATACTGAGCTGCAACGTATGCGCAGGCACCGCAGCCTGCTCGGTCAGGTTCTCAATCACATTCCCGTGTCTGTCTTTGCGCACCAGCCGCAGCCCAGGCTTGCCCTGTAGTTGGGCGTTAAAGCTTTTCTCTACGCCTTCAATGCCCTGATCGTCAATATTGGTGAAACCAATCAGGTTGGCGGCTACGTGTCCTGAAGGGTAAAAGCGGCGCGACTCATCGCGAAGGTTAATCCCTGGCAGATGCAGTTTATCGATCCACGCGGCCTGCTGCGGATCGACCTGGCGAGCCAGATACAGAAAGCGGGAATGTGGATGCTGGGTAATACGGGTGCTCAATTCCGCCAGCGTGGTATGCAACGCGGTGGCAAGCGCCTGCCAGCGGGCGCTATATCCCACACCGCCTTTTGCTAATAGCGTCTGCGGGTCAACCCAAATGGCGCTGACCGGAACGCTTACGGCTAACGGGCGCCCTTCTCTGTCCGTAATCATTCCGCGCGGAACGGCAATCGGTTCTTCGCGTAAAGAGCGCATATCTTCTTGTTTTACCAGATTATCTGGCGAAATGATTTGCAGCCAGCCGACGCGGGCCAATAACAGCCCCAGACAACAACAAATACCCAAACACACCAGGCCAAAACGGACTGGGGTAAAGTGACGGCGATGGTTTTGCACTCCGGCTCCCGGTTATAATTCACAACCCAATGATTTAACGTGAAAAGGAGGCGAGATAATCGCTAAACAATGCTAATAAAGTTGTGGTTTTGCAACAAAGCGCGACTGAGGAGGGAAAGTGGACACATTTTGTCATAAACGTAAAAAGCCCCGCTTAGAGCGAGGCTTTATGGCTGATTTCGAATGAGATCAGTGGATTCGTAATCCGAATCAGATAGCAGTTACGTTAACTGCAGCTGGGCCTTTCTGGCCGTCCTGGATTTCGAACTCAACGTTCTGGCCTTCAGCCAGAGTTTTGAAGCCGTTACCCTGGATTGCAGAGAAGTGTACGAATACATCTTTGCTGCCGTCTGCAGGAGTAATGAAACCAAAACCTTTAGACTCGTTGAACCACTTAACTTGACCTTTAATCTTTGCCATTTGCAAAATTCCTTAGAGTGTTTTCTTCGCCCATGGGGCACTTACATAGCTAAAACTGAGACATTACTGCATGAGGCACTAATATAAGGTTCGGCAGAGAAGCGGTATTCAACGACAACGTGTTTACTCAGAACTTCTTTACTGAAAATGCCACACATAAACAGAACTGTACCTCGTTTAACCCAAACCGTGTTATCACATACAACGTAAATAATGGCAAGCCATTTTTAAACGTGTCTCGATCGGTCGCACAATTCCAGAAACAAAGTGTTGATCGTCTGCACAATTATGCGCCCCTACAACGACACGTCATGTTGGTGGGTATAGAAACACAATGCCCGCCAGACTGCGTTTTATACGACTTTTTTACCCTAGCTCAACGGCTTCGCTTCTGCCAGGCAACAAGTCCATAAACGCACGATTTTTCTAAAGTTAGACAATTTTGTGCATAAATATGCTTCAGTTTTGCTCTGTTAACCTTATAAAACGCAGCCTAATTATCGATTTTAAATATTATTGATATTGCACCATAATAATGAATTTTTGATGACACTGCTTCATTATGAAGCAATCAAAACGTTTCGCTGCCTTTTTTTAAACCAACATTAAAGGAATCAGTAAAAGAATTAAAAATCGTTGAGTGTTAACGTGGGATATAGCAAGAAGGGATTAAGACCGATTGGTGATAAAACATAATAAAGCGTTATAGCAAAGTAATACTGTATTCAACATCCCGGCAGTCAGCGCATCTGGCCACCGGGAAGCGTATCAGCGTTCCGCCACCAGACGGATAAAGTCATCATCGCCTTCCTGGGTCTGAGGAAGCTCTACAGGTTTCACCGGCTCTTCCTTCTCCGGTTCATTTGCTTCGCAAAGACGACGCAGCAATGCGTTTTGACGTTTCTGCTGATCCAGCAGGGCTTCCAGAAGTTCTATCTGTTCGTTCGTTCGGGAACTGGCACGGTTTACGAAAAACCACAGGACCAGTCCAATAACCAGAACCAGCAAAGACACTGCCAGGGAGGCCAAATTCAACATTCCGGAATTCATTAAATCAACCATTTCACCACCTCAAATTGGAGCCACCATTCTACCACTCGCCGCCCCGAGGAAGGAAATTACCTGCTATAAAAACTTACCAGGGAATGAATTTATTGATGGTGCAAATACCGCTAAAGAACTGCACATCCTGATCGCACAGTACGTTAATCATCTGAGTCCACAGTAAAAGAAAGGCAATCAGGAGGATAACGACCAGAATGGTCCAGCGTAACTTTTTCACTCCACTCTCCGGTTTTCACATTTACAGACAGGTTAGCACGCTAACCTTAAACCGCGGCTAACTGTAATAGAGTTGGTTCATTTTAAGAATCATCGACTTGTTTCAAAGCGTGAACACTTTAATCTGGTCCACGGGAAGCAACAAGAACGAGGCATATGATGCGTTTTACTATTCGTACAATTATTGTACTGGCAATCGCCTGGATTGCCCTGCTGTTATCCGGTTATGGCATACTGATAGGTAGCCATGAGAACGTGGGTGGATTGGGATTACAGTGTAAGTATTTGACTGCAAATGGCACCAGCACGGCCCAGTACGTGCACTCAAACAGCGGTATCATCGGCCTGACCGACTGCCCGTTGCTGCGCAAAAGCAAAACGGTTGTCGATAACGGATAATCGGTCACCAGAAACGGAAAACGCCGCTTAATGCGTAATGCCGATCAGTTAAGGATCGGTTGACCGATCCAGTGGCTGTGTAAGAATCCGTAATCTCACAGGGATTACGGATTTTTTTATGTTACTCAGCCAGGCTTTAGACACCGTCCATAAATTTTC
>Ga0207655_1000253_pt1 | contig 85337 bp, 97 predicted proteins | sample KBSM44metaG_FD_184398 | JGI IMG/M metagenome (GOLD analysis project Ga0207655, IMG submission 184398) | Miscanthus rhizosphere microbial communities from Kellogg Biological Station, Michigan, USA - KBS M4-4 metaG (SPAdes) (version 2) | ecosystem: Host-associated > Plants > Roots > Rhizosphere >... | reverse complement strand
CCTATGTACGTACAAATGGGATGAGAAAAGAATCGTTGACAAACGTTACTTACTAATACTACCGTGAACAAACAAAACGCACCTAGTATATGATAAAAACTTAAATAAGGGAAAGTTTCTCCAAATGCGCGTAGTGGTTCATAGATCGTATGTTGTACATCTACATATGGATAGGTACTAAAATAGATGCCTGCTATAGTTATAATTGAAAACAAAACAGGGTGTTTTTTCGTTTGAAACTGTTGGAAAAAAGATGAATGTGTAATATCGCTTAATAGAATACCTAAAATAAATGCTAAATAATAAGATTGAATAAAAAAACCTATTAAAACAAGATAGACCACATATCGAATAGCATGTTTCCCCACTGCCCATAAAAGAGCAAACACAAGAAATGAGCCTAATAACTCATACGTCATGGTCCAAAGAACAGGATTATACGTGCTTTCATAATGAAAAAAATTTAAAATAAATCCATGATAAAATGTATCAATCATCGAGAGTTGTTGTTCAAAAGGATTCTTCATAAGTGTAGCTGTTATAGGTTGGATATTGTCAAAAAAAGAAAGATGTGATGCGCTAATTAAAAAGCCTATGAAAACAGAAACAAAAGCAGGTATTGCAAGTCTTGGATAGCGTTTAATAGCCGTTTGATAAAAGAAAGTTTCATCTTTTGTTTGGAAAAAACGAACGCTTAACACATACCCACTTAAGATAAAGAAAAGACAAACAGAAAAATTCCCATTATAGAAAAAATTAAGCGGATTGCTTCGGATCATAGCTTCAAATTTCGTATGTTCTAAGTTTTGTCCAGAAAGTAATGTAGCAGGAAGAAAGAGCTGAAAAAAATGAGAAACAACGACAATAAGCGCCGCCATTCCGCGCATCCCTTCTAAATATAAAATATTTTTTTTCATAATCACCCCTCCACTTGTGTAGTTAGACAAATAATAAAAAAAACATCTCAAATTAATCCGAGATGTTTTCAATCGTATAAGATGTAATGTCGCCTGTTGAATAATCATGAATGTGATCGATGTAGTAATCAAGGCATTTCGGTTGCATCTCTTCAGCAAGACCTGAGGCTATACTTCTAATTTTATTTACTTCTACATGAAATTCTACTGTTTCATATTCATCATTTAGCCATGTGGCTTGATAATAATCCCAAATAAATTGATCGATATCTTCAATATCATTAAAGGTTTTTTCACCAAGAGACGTATCGAATGTAAATGAAACAGCACTTACGTACGCATCATCAAATAAGATTTCGCCTTCTAGGCGAACATGCATATGTTTTAAATAACCTAAATGTTCCTTTAAAAAAGGGTGTTTTTCTAACTCGCTTGTTACCCATTGAATGATTTCGTTCATGTTATCCCATCCTTTATCTTTTACTATTTTCATTATACTAGAAAAAACTGTGATAAAATAGAAAAAACGAAAGGATGATGAAAAAATGGAACAGAGGATGATTAAAAACTTTATGAAACAACACGAAGAAGATGGAAAAAAACGAAAAGCGCAAATAAAACAAATCAATGAAAAAACCATAGAATTTATTACAGGCAATGGAAATCAATTTCATTATATTTGGGATTCTTTTTGGTATAAATACCTGCTAGATGAAGGATATCGGTTTGATCAAATTACCGCTTATACTGTCGTGTTAAATGGAGAAGTTGTTGGTTATACAGCTACGATCAAATATAAAGGAGACGTGTATCGATTCCCTGTTGAATACAAAGAAAAATTTAAAAAAATGGAAATGAAAGGCTGGTTCGGTAATGGTGAAATATTAACCGAAAAATGTTTATCAGAAAAAGTATTTCGACTTTCAAAAGAAGATAAACAATTTTTAAAAGAATTTGTCGAGTGCATCTCTTATTATTTAAAAAAGAGACATCCCTCTATTCGGGTACGCGTCATGGCAAAAAAAGCACCGCTTCGTTATTATAGTAACATGGGATTTTTATTTCGTTAAAAAAGGAGAAAAAAATGGGAAAACTCTTGCAAGAAAAATGGATGGAAGAAAAACGAAAAGAAGCTAATTTTTCAGGCATGCGCTTTAAGGTAACGGGGAAATATGCCTTTACCATGACAGAAACAAAAAAACAAAATGAATATTGCTATGAGTGGGAAAATGAACTTGTTGACTATTTAAAAGCGCATCAAAAAGAAGAAAAAGAAGTAGGTGTGTATTCTTATTATAAAAACGAAGGTAGACGCCCTAGTAAAAGATATGTGATTTATTATTTTGTCGGAAAAGCCATGATTCAACTAAGAGTACAAAGCGAATCAAGTGGCGAAAAATTAAAAATAAAAGCATATGTAAAAGAAAAAGATAGTGATGAAATTGAATCGACGCTGGGTCGCTATGCACATCTTTTATCTGATGCAGAAAAGAAAATTTTTCAAAATCTAATACATTCTTTAACCACGTATTTTTCAAAAATAGAACCGAATTTTCGTGTACGAATCGCTACTGGAAAAACGACGCTTATCTACAATTATTCTGTTCGTTCCATACTAGAATCTCTGGAGAACGAAGACAACTAATGCATTAAAAAAACTCCTTTTAAGGAGTTTTTTTAATGCATTGGTTGGAAGTACTATATTGATCAAATAAGTAAAATTTGGATATAATAATAAAAAAAGAAGAAAGAGTGAAATTGAAATGACAATAACAACAAATTCAAATAAATTAATTGATTTACGTCCTGAACTAGAAAAGGAATGGATGCACGATAAAAATGATCGACCTTTTAAAGAGATGACAAAAGGAAGTCATTATAAGGCATGGTGGAAGTGCAAAGAAAACAATTGTAAATATGAATGGGATGCCGTGGTTTCTAAAAGATACAATGGACGAGGATGTCCAGCGTGCGCAGGTTCAGTTGTGACAGATTTAAATCGTTTCACGATAAAAAGACCTGAAGCAGCGAAAGAATGGAACTATGACAAAAATGGAGATTTAAAGCCAGAAAATTTTTCTTTAGGTGCAAATAAAAAAGTATGGTGGAAATGTTCTGACAAAGAGTGTGAATATGAATGGGAATCTGTAATATCAGATAAAAGTAGAGGAAAGGGTTGCCCAGCGTGCACAGGGAATGTAGTGACGGATAGAAATCGATTAACTACTAAAAATCCTGAATTAATAAAAGAGTGGAATTATAAGAAAAATGGAGAATTGAAACCAGAAGATTTTTCTTATGGAGCTACTAGGAAAGTATGGTGGGAATGCGTTGGTGAAAAATGTAAATATGAATGGAAAACGACAATTTTAACAAGAAGCAGCGGAAGTGGATGTCCAGCTTGTGCAGGGAATGTAGTGACGGATAGAAATCGATTAACTATTATAAAACCTGAAATAGCTAAAGAGTGGAATTATGAGAAAAATGGAGAATTGAGACCAGAAAATTTCTCTTTTGGTTCTGGAAAAAAAGTATGGTGGAAATGTGCGGATGAAGAGTGTGAATATGAATGGGAAACAACAATAACTGCAAGAAGTAAAGGTAGTGGATGTCCAGAATGCGCTGGGCAAGTCCCTAATCAAAAAAATTGTTTAAAAACAATTAAACCGCTTATTTCGAAACAATGGCATCCAATGAAAAATGGAAATTTGACTCCTGATAGAATTACTGCCCATTCGAGACAAGAAGTTTGGTGGTTGTGTAATGTTTGTTCTTATGAATGGGAAAAATCTCCTTTTTCTAGAAAAAGTCTTTCTCTTGGTTGTCCTGAATGTAATAAATCTTTTCAAAGTTCTTTTCCTGAACAAGCCATTTTTTATTATTTCAAAAAAGTTTTTGTAGAATGTGAAAATAAATATAAACATAAAAAACTTAAAAACGGTTTAGAAATTGATGTATTTCTTCCTTCTTTAAATGTTGCGATTGAATATGATGGAAAAACATTTCATGAAAAAGAAAGCAACACCGAAAGAGATCGAAGAAAAATGAAACTATTAAAAGAAAATGACATTATAACTATTAAAGTAAGAGAAAAGGGATTACTGTCTAATGATAGAAACGTGGATAAAACAATCATACACGAATATCCTAGCTTGGATCATTTGACAAAATGTATAAAAGAAGTTTTTCTTTTTTTGAAGGAACAAAAAGATTTATCAAAAAAAGAACTAGGGAAAATCGAAAAGTTAGAAAAAGAAATAGATGTTGAAAAAGATCAAGTGAAAATATTAGGGCAGTATTTGAAAAAAATTCAAAAAAACAGTTTGAAAAACGAATTTCCTGATGTGGCGAGCGAATGGAACAGTAAACAAAATGGTCTTTTAAAACCAGAAAATGTAATGCCTTATTCAAGCAAAAAGGTTTGGTGGAAATGTAAAAAAGATCCTAAACATGAATGGGATGCTGTAATAAGTAGTAGAACTCGTCAACAACAGGGATGTCCTTTTTGTAGTGGAAGAAGAGCGACACTTGAAACATGTTTTGCGACTGTACAAAAAGAGTTGTTAAAAGAGTGGCACCCTAAAAAAAATATTGTGAGTCCTTATAATATTAAACCAAGATACAGTAAAAAAGTCTGGTGGCAATGTCAACATGACAAAAAACATGAGTGGGAAGCTACTCCTGATAAAAGATATGTAGGAAAAGGGAAATGCCCGCATTGTCCTAGAAAAAAGAAAGTACAAGTATGAGGTGGAAATAATGATTAAAAAATTATTAATTGCAAATCGTGGAGAAATTGCTGTTCGTATTATTCGTGCAGCAAAAGAACTTGGAGTTGAAACAGTGGCTGTTTATTCAGAAGCAGACCGCGAAGCATTACATGTTCAATTAGCAGACGAAGCATATTGTATTGGTCCGACTCCTTCGAAAGATAGTTATTTAAATGTAACGAATATTTTATCGGTTGCAACCTTAACGGGGGTCGATGCTGTTCATCCTGGATATGGATTCTTAGCAGAAAATGCAGAGTTTGCAGAACTTTGTACCCAATGCGGTATTACATTTATAGGTCCAATGCCTGATTCTATTCGCAAGATGGGGGACAAAGTAACGGCTCGGACGAGTGCATTGAAAGCTAATACCCCTGTTACGCCAGGTTCGGACGACATCATTTCAGATCTAAAAGTAGCTCTTAAAATTGCAGAAGAAGTTGGCTACCCTGTTATGATCAAAGCGACAGCTGGTGGTGGCGGTAAGGGAATGCGTGTAGCAAACAATCCTGAAGAGCTTGAAAAAGGAATTAACGCAGCACAAACAGAAGCAGCTGCAGCGTTTGGTAATGCAGGTGTGTATATTGAAAAGTTTATTGAAGAACCACGTCACGTGGAAATTCAAATTATGGCAGATAAACACGGGAATGTTGTTCACTTAGGGGAACGTGATTGTTCCATTCAACGTCGTCACCAAAAATTAGTAGAAGAGTCTCCATCACCAGCACTTGATCCAAAGTTGCGCAAACAAATGGGTGAAGCAGCTGTTCGTGCAGCGAAAGCGGTAAATTACCACGGAGCAGGTACAGTTGAATTTTTACTTGATAAACATGGTAAGTTTTATTTCATGGAAATGAACACACGTATTCAAGTAGAACATCCTGTAACAGAAATGGTAACGGGAACAGATTTAATTAAAGAGCAAATTTTAGTGGCGTCTGGAGAGAAATTATCGTTTACACAAAAAGATATTCACATTACAGGTCATGCAATTGAGTGTCGTATTAACGCAGAAGATCCACGACGTAATTTCATGCCATCTCCTGGTGAAATTGAGTACTATTTAACACCAGGAGGAAACGGTGTTCGAATCGATAGCGCAGCGTACACAGGGTATAAAATTTCGCCATTTTATGATTCAATGGTAGCGAAATTAATTGTACACGGAAAAGATCGTAAAGAAGCACTTGAAAAAATGAAACGTGCGTTAGATGAATTTGTCGTAGAAGGAAAAGGATTAAACACAACGATTCCTTTTCATCAAAAATTATTCCAACACCCTGATTTTGTATCAGGCAAATTTACAACAAAGTTTTTAGAAGAAAATACAATTGAAATTGATTGAAAAAAACGGTGATATTTCACCGTTTTTTTAGTTTATTAATTCGAGTACAATCGTTTCTTTGTCCATTTCTTGCCAAATGATTTCGACGCTTTTTCCGTCTAGAAGATTCATTTCGAAAAATTCATAGTAAAAGTATTCGTCGTCGTTTGCTTTATATCCATGTAAAATAGGTTCCAGTCTTCGGTTGAAAAGGGTACTTAAAAATTCGATTATTCTGGATTTTGTTTCATCTTCAAGTGCATTTTCCATGATTTGAAAATACATAGGGTCAACATAAATTTTGTTTTGAAGTTCCATCATATTATGAATAAAACGTTTCACACCTTCCGTAATTTCGATTTCATAAGGTGATGAAATAAGCCGATCACCAATGAAAAGGTGTACGTTGATATGAGTTGTCGTTGGTAATTTTTCTAAAAAAGGATCATATTCTTCCAAAGTATCTTGTAGAAGTTCTCGTTTTTCTTCTTCTTTGAAAGAAAAAGGAGTAAACTCATTTAACAGTTTTTGTACAACTTCTTGTCTTTTCATAGCATTAAACTTCCAATAATTCGATGATGATCGATTCTTCATCTTCATCATAGAAAATAATTTCGCATTCGTTATTTTGGTAAGCCATATGTTCGAAACGGTAATAAAAATCTCCTTCTTCAAAAATAGCTTTGAGGCGTTTATTAAAAAGACTACTAAAAAATAAATTCATTTTTTCTTCTGAATTCTCTTCTAATGCTCCTTCAGTGGCGTGGGCATCTGAATCCTCATCACATTTATTGTGAAATTCAATTATATTGTTAATAAACTTTTTAAACCCATCCATTACATTAATTTCGTATGAATTAAGAATGTTTTGGTCATAAATTTCAAGGGTTATTTTGCATTTTTTAGTTCGATTTAATTTGTCTAAAAAAGGTTGAAATTCGTCCATCGTCTCTTTACTTATTTCTCTTCTTTCATCTTTCTTAAAAATAAACGGCTCAAATTCATCAAATAATTGTTGTACAATTTCTTTTCTTTTCATATTATTTCTTCCTTTCTATTGGTCATTTTCACCTTTCTATTTTACCATAAAAAAAGAAAAGAAAGTTACTCATCCTTCTTTTCTTTTTTTATGACTTTGCTATAAGGATCTACGCTTTTTGTCACGGTGACGTTACTTCCAATAACGGATCCTTTTCCAATGATTGTTTCTCCTCCTAGGATCATGGCGTGTGAATAAATGGTCACACCATCTTCGATGGTGGGGTGTCGTTTTGTATCACGTAAAATATTCCCTTCTCCATCTAAATCAAATGAAAGAATTCCAAGTGTTACTCCGTGATAAATGGCTACATTTTTCCCAATAACGGTTGTTTCGCCGATCACAACGCCTGTCCCATGATCAATGAAAAATGATTCATCTATTTGAGCACCTGGATGAATATCGATTCCTGTTTTGGAGTGAGCGTATTCAGACATGATTCGAGCGATGATTGGAAAACCCAATGTATAAATTTCATGGGATATACGATGAATTAAAATCGCATAAATTCCTGGATAAATACTTAATATTTCTTCATAACTTTTAGCTGAAGGGTCTTGATCATAGGCTTTTTTAATATCTGTTGTTAAAAGCGCTTTAATTTTTGGAAGAGATTGAATAAACGTATAACTTAATGAACGAATATTTTCTTCATCCATTTTATTTTCAGAAGATAATAACAATAAATACGAAAGATGTTGATGAATAATTTTCAGTTTATACTCAAGTTCTCTTTCGTTAGATTCATGATCAACAAGGAGTCGATATGTATCAATTAATACATTAATAACATCGTCTCTTTTTAATGAGAGAACGGGAATTTTTTGTTCAAATAATTGGCTTGAAATGTGTTTAAAATTCATAGAACTAACTCCTTTCTTTTACTACCCTTGTATATAGCAATATTTGATAAAAAATCAATAAATTCGGCATTATTTTAAGCTCTTTTGCTGAAGAATACAAAAAAGGAGGGGGGAAAATGTACATACGATTATGGAGTCTGTCAGAAAATTATGATAAAACGGTTTGTTTAATAAAAAAAGATGAACACTATTTATATGTATGTCAGCCGTTATGCTTTGAATGGATTTATTATATAGGAGAAAAAGAAAAAATAAAAGAGATCCGTTTAGAGAAAAAAAGAAGAGGAAAGTATTCATACATAAAAGAAGAGATGAAAAAAAATAAACAAGAACATTGGTTTTACCAATGTAAAATGGATGAAAAGAATATCATGTATTTGAATGAGATATCGGCATTTTTTCAGGAATTAATGGATAAAGAAGAGATTTCGCTTGTAAAAAAAATAGAAAAAGCGATTTGTATAAGCGAAGGAACATTACCAAAAGAAGTAATGGGATATTTACTTCGTTATACGCTAAATTATTTTAGCCAACATCCTGAAAGACTGCGTTTGCTTTTTTCTGTGAAAGTGAAACAATATCTATAAAAAAACATGCGAAATTTCGCATGTTTTTTAAATATAAAATCCAACACTTTCAATTTGAATTTTATCAGTAGATTTTTTTAACTCATTGGATATTTCTGATAATTTGTCCGTCATTTTAGCCATTGTTTCTAAATTGGTAATAAACTCTTTTGTTAGATTAGCAACAGCTAAGGTACTTTGAGACGTCTCAGTTGAAATACTAGAAGATTCTTGGGATTGAATTCCGATTTCTTCAATAGAAGCTTTTTGTTCTTTTACAAATTTTTTCATTTCTTGAACAGATTGATTCACTCGATCCATTTCTTCAATAACAAGAAGTAAGGCGTTTTTCGCAACAATGGCAGATTGACTTTCTTCTTGTGTTTTTTGAATGTGATCTTTTATCTCTTCGCTAATAAGAACAATTGCATTTCGAACATCTCCTATAATTGTTTCGATTTCATTCGAAGATTCTTTGCTTTGATCAGCTAATTTTTTTACTTCTTGTGCGACAACGGCAAATCCTCTTCCTGCATCACCTGCGCGAGCTGCTTCAATACGTGCATTTAAAGCAAGTAAATTTGTTTGAGTTGAAATTTGATGAGATGTTTCAACAATGGAAACAATTTTTCCTGCATGAGTTTCTAATTCTTTGATTCGTTCAAATGATGCAAGTGAAGCATTTGCTAAATGCTGCACGCTGTTAGCAAGTCTTTCGATTTCAATTTCGCTTGCTAAAATCGTTTCTTTGGTTTGTAAAGCATTGTGCTCAACTTCTTCGTTTTTAATATCCAATTCTTCCGAAATTTGAATTAATGTTTCGATATTACGTTTGGTTTCATTATTTAATGTAGCTTGGTATTCGGCGCCTTTTGCAATTTCCTCAATGGCGACATTTACATGCATAGAAGAACTTTTAATTTTATTTGACATGGTGTTTAATTTTTTTGAACCTTTAATCGTACGTTCAGAAGAATATTGAACACTATGGATAATTTCTTCAATGTTTTCAATCATGTGATCAAATGCTTTTGCTACCATTCCAATTTCGCCTTTTTCAATGATTCCTGTGCGCTGTGTTAAATCTCCTTTTGCAATGTTTTCTGAAACTTCGATTAAGCGCTCTAATGGTTTTTTCATATCTTTCACGTGTCCATACAATTTATAGGCAATAACAGAAGAAAGAATAATAAGGATTAAATTAAAAATCCAAAGTAATGAAAAAGAAAAATGAAAGAAAAGTTCTCCTAAAATAGATAATACAATACACCCAACGCTACCTAAAATAAACTGAATCGAAAGGGTTACACGTTGTTGCATGGTTTGTGTATGAGAAAAATAATATTCTTTCATACGTACAGGAATAAAAGAAAGTAAACGATGTAGAAGTTTTTGAATAAATACACTGTTTACCAATTTTTTGCTTATTGATAAAACAGAAGATGAAACCAAAGGATAGATTTTTTTAAAAAAATGACGCATAATTATCTCCCTTCTACTAAATGTGGCTCCATCATAGTGAGTTCGATTAGAATTTCAAGTTTTTGGAACAAAAAATTAACTAGCTTTAACCTTAAGGTTAAAGCTAGTTAATTTTTTAAAAGTCTAGATCGTCATCTTCGTCTTCGTAATTAAACAAATCAGTGGATAAATAACGCTCGCCTGTATCTGGTGCAATCGCTACGACGTTTTTGCCTGGTCCTAAGCGTTTTGCAAGTTCTAAAGCTGCTTTAATTGCTGCTCCAGAAGAAATTCCAACAAGAATCCCTTCTTTTCTTGCTGTTTCTCTTGCCCAGTGAAATGCATCGTCATTTTCAACACGAAGTACTTCTTGGTAAATATTTTGATTTAATACACCTGGTACAAATCCTGTTCCGATTCCTTGAATTTTATGTGGACCTGGACGACCTCCATTTAAAATAGGAGAAGCGGCAGGTTCAACACCAATGATTTGAATCGATGGATATTTTTCTTTTAATACTTCGCTCACACCTGTTAAAGTTCCGCCTGTTCCAATTCCACTTACAAATGCATCAATTCCGCCGATGATATCACCTTGTGCACATAATTCTTTCGCCGTTGTTTCGCGATGAATTTGAGGATTTGCTGGATTTTCAAATTGTTGAGGCATAAACCAAGTTGGATTTTGTTCAACAAGTTCTTGTGCATGTTCAACAGAACCTTTAATTCCTTTAATTCCTGGTGTTAAAATAATTTCAGCACCTAATGCTTTCATCAATTTTCTTCTTTCTACAGTCATGGTTTCAGGCATAACTAAAATACAACGATACCCTTTTGAAGTAGCTGCCATTGAAAGAGCGATCCCTGTGTTTCCACTTGTTGGTTCGACAATAACAGATTTACCTGGAATTAATTTCCCTTCTTTTTCTGCTGCTTCGATCATAGCTACCCCGATTCGATCCTTTACGCTACTGCATGGGTTAAATGATTCTAATTTTAAATAAACATTAGCCATAGAAGAATCCACTACAAAGTTTAATTTAACAAGTGGTGTATCTCCAATTAATTCTGAAATATTATTTCCTACTCTTGCCATAAAAAAAGCCCCCTCTTAAAAAAAGTTAATGTCAATCTCTTATCTGTTTCGATGTGGTTTGAAAAAGTCTTTTAAAGAAGAGAAAAAGATTCATAAAATAAACCTTTGATGGATATACTAACAGTAGGAGGTAAAATATGGCGAAAAATATTGGTGTACGAAATAATGTAAAGTTATTGGCGGATAAAGAACCTGAAGTAAAAGATAACTATAATTTATTATTAACCCGTTATTGGGAAAAATTTGAATCGGCTAATCAAGTCAAAGAAATTGTAGAATGTACATCTGCTGAAAGTATTACGCGCGCATTTCGTGCGCTTGTGAAATCAGGGGATATTGTATTGAAAGAAGAAATTAAAAAAATAAGACAACGTGAACAAAAACAATATCAAAAAGAATACGGCAAGCAAGAATATAAAATATAAAAGGACCATTGAGTCCTTTTTTCTTTTGTGTAAAATTAAGATATAATAAAGATAGGAAAGGTTTTGTCTCGAATAAAATAAAAGATAAATCATTAGAAGGGGGAGATAAAATGAATTTTTTTTTAAAAGTGATCACTGTTATGGTCCTTGTATTTATAGGCTATATTTATTCACCTTCTATTTCTTCGGTTATGAGTGAACATAAAACGGGAGAGTGGATTGAAATTGAAGGAATATTGTACAAAGTAACACATGTAAAAATTGAAAAAATGGACAACCATACATCTGTTCAAATGGTGATGGAACTTAAAAATAAAACAAAAGAAGGTAAAGAAATTGATTACTTGATGTTTGCACTATTAGATCAAGAAGGTCATACTTATACACCTAATATTACAGATCAGTTAGTAAAAGGAACAAAAGGAGAGATTTCGGGAATGATTCAATCTGAAGAATATAAAAAAGGAATGTTATTTTTTACAATTCCAACGGAAGCAAAAGGGATTAAATTAACAATTAATTCACCGAAAAATACAATTTACATAGAAAAAAACAGGTAAAAGAACCTGTTTTTTTTATCCTACTATATTATCGTCTTTTTCGTTTTCTTCTTCCCTTTTTTTATGTTTCATCTGTAATTTAATTTGATAAATTAAGAAAACTAAATAAAAAGTAAGAAGTGTTGAAATAATAAAGATAAAATGTTCGGGATATACTTTTCTAAAAAAGTAAATACCTACTCCTAAAATAGGTGTTACGATGTATGCATGTTTAGGAATGCTTGTCTTTTTGAAGTTAGGGTATTTATAGTTACTAACCATTACACAAGATAATAATAAAGATAAAATAACGAGCGCAACGGTAGGGATCGCTTCATGATACGTACCTAAAACGGCTAAGATACCTCCTGCTGCTGTAATAGGTAATCCGCTAAAATAATTTGTATTTTTATGTCCGTGAACGTTAAATTTAGCTAAACGTAATACACCACAAGCTGGGAATAATAGTGTTAAAATAATCCCTAGCGTCCCTAAATGTATAAAAGAAGCATTATACATAAGAAGAGAAGGTGCAACACCAAATGTAACCACATCAGCTAATGAATCTAGTTCTTTACCGAATTCTCCATTTACGCCAAGTGCACGAGCTACCCTGCCATCAAATCCATCTAAAATCATTCCTAAAATAACAAAAAATGCAGCTTTACTATATTCGCCGTTAAATGAAAAAATAATAGCTGACATACCGAAACAAAGATGAGTAAGTGTCATCATATTCGGGATTTGTTTTCTTAACACAAATATCACCTCAATTAAAAAGTTATCTTTTTATATTTCGCAAAAAAAATAGAAAATCTTTTTCTACTTTTTTAGTTTAACAAAAAAACAACGCTTGTGGTTGTTTTTTTATCTTTTTATGAAAATAGTCGGTTCAATTTCTTGAAATCCTGTTTTTACAAGCGCTTCAATTAACGTTGTATTTTTTCGTTGTTCCTCTGAAATAATGGTTTCAATTAATTGAATATCTCGCTTTTCAAATTCTTCAATGCAACTTGTAAGCAAAAGAAGTTCAAATTCAGAATTTGTTGTTGAACTTTTTACACCCGCAACAGATAAAACCCCTTTTTTTTCAACAATTTCACATGCAATAAATCCATGAGTAAATGTTAATTGATCAATAATAATCTTACAAAAAAAATTAGGATTATAAATGTAATGTTCTAAGTCCTTTTCCGAAATCGCTCCTTTTCCAATAATAATATTCGAAAAAGTCGAAATATCGGGAATATAAGGTCTTGTAAAATTTTCAATGGTAAACATATGCCTTTTTTCACCTTCCTTTTAACGGCACTCTTATAACAGCAAACAATTAGACAATCAAGAAAAAAGGTTTTTTTTATAAAATAAAGCTGCAAATGGATGTTTTTTCTTACTCTTTTCGTTAAAATGAAAAAAAGGAGGGATTGAAAAAAAATGGAAGATTGGACTGTATTTATTAAAAAACAACGCCTTAAAAAATTGGTTTTCTTGCCAAATGAGGTCGTATCGTTTTTAATGAGTCTTACTATCAAAAACATGCAAAAAGAATACCCGTTAGAAATGGTAAATTTATTACTATTTGATATAGAAATTGAAGATGAAGCGTTATTAATCACAAGATGGGGGATTTATTTTCCAAAAGATAATATAGAAAAATATCATTGGTACATAGAAAAAGGTGAAGAAAAAAGAAAGTTAGAACGTTACTTTTCATTAAATTCGGTGCAATTAGATGTCGTAAATCATGTCATGATTGAATATTATGAAAAGGGGGTACACTAAATGAATAAGAAATGGTATATCTTTTTAAAAAAAGAACGATTAAAAAAACGTATTTATTTGTCAAAAAAAACAAATAATTTTTTTGAATCGCTAGAATTTATCACAATGACAACAGAAAACCAAACACCTTTTGTGATCATCTATCACATAATATTTGAACAAGTTTGTTTAGAACGTATAACGGCTATTCGTTCACATATGTTTATGGAAAATCAAGCACCTTTTGTTACATGGAAAGTAAAAGAGAAAAACCAAACTCTTCAAAACTACTTATCGTTGACAAATGAAGAAAAAAGTATTGTAGATGAATTGTTAAATGAGTTTCTAGTAGAAAATATTTCCTTTTTTACACAAAAAAAATAAAAAAGGTATAATCGATTCATCAAAAAGGAAAAGGGGAGTTAACAGTATGTTTAACTTTAAAATCACAGTGGGAAAAAATAAACAACAAGAATTATTAAATGACTTCAAAGCGTCAGGGCGTTATTTTCCATTAGAAAGTATCACATTTGGACGTTTATTTGAACTAATTGAAGCAGCAAAAAAGGAACGATTATTTTTTGGAGATGTAAGAGGAAGAAATGGAGATTATACAGTAACTTTTCCAAATTTCAAATTACATCTAAAAAAGAAAAAGGGAAAATATCTGCAAAAACAAGATCACTACTATGTGACATTACACGCTCTTTCACCTAAACTAAAAGTGTTGGATCGTGTACATGTTATTCAACATGAAAAAGTGGAAGATCAATTGCAAGAAGGCTTATTGCTTCAAGAATTATTTGAAAGTATTAATTGTTTAAGAGCTCACGTGACGGAAGATCGATTTGATAATGAAAAAGATAAATTGGATAAAGAACGACATAAACAATATCGTAAAGACGATATGTATCAAAAATACGACAATAAAAATTCATAAAAAGACACTCTATAAAAGTGTCTTTTTTCTTAAAACCATCCTTTTTTCTTAAACCATCTATACATGAAAATGCTTAAAAGTGTCATAAAACTTAAAACACACGCATAACCATATTTCCAAGAGAGTTCAGGCATATAACTAAAATTCATTCCATAAATGCCGACAATTAATGTAAGAGGCATGAAGATAGTGGTAATAACGGTTAATGTCATCATAATCGTGTTCATTCTGTTTGCATTTAATGAAATGTGACTATCTCGAAGATCGGCTGTTAACTCTCGATTTGATTCAATCATTTCAGAAAGTTTTAGAAGATGATCATAAATATCGTTGAAATATTCTTTATGACCTTGGAAATTATGAATAGCTGTTGAATTTAACATCCGATAAAGTAAATCTCTCATAGGAAAAATGGTTTTTCGTAAATGGATAAGGTCGCTTCGAATCGAAAAGACTTGTTCCATGATTTCATTACTTGTTGCTTCTTGTTCATTATCTTCTAATGCATTCAATCGATCTTCAAATTCATAAAGAATTGGAAAATAGGCATCAACTAGCATGTCCATTAAAAGATGCGAAGCACCTAACGCTCCGTCCTCTAGTAATTCTTGATTACTTTTTAATTCTTTCCATGTATTTTCTACTTCTTTCAATGGTTGGTAATGAAACGTAACTAAAAAATTTTTACCTAAAAATAAATCAAGTTCCTCAGCGAGCAGCGTTTGTTTATTTAAAGCATGTAATACTAAAAATTGATAATCTCCGTAGTGATCGAGTTTTGGTCGTTGTAAGTGATACAAGCAATCCTCAATTGCCAATTCGTGAAAATGAAAAAATGAATGCAAATGATGACTTTCGTCAAGTGTTGGATGGTCAAAATCAACCCAATACCAAAAAAAGCGGTCTTTTTGAAGCTCGGATAAAGGGATATCAGTTTCTATTAAAAAATCATGAGTAATACCAAGTGTTTTAATCATAACGTTCACACTCCTTTTGATTTCTTCAAAAGAGTAAACGAGAAAAGATAAAAATAAAAGAAAAAGGGGAGAAAAAAATGAAAAAAATTGAAGAATGGCAAAGTAAATGGACTAAACATGTTCAACAACGAAAATTAAAAGAGTTGTTATTATATCCAAAAGAAATAACCGAATTATTAGAAAGTGTAACATTTCTTTCGGTGAATAAACAAAAAGGTAAAAATGGAATCGTTTTCTGTAAAGTAAAAGAAAGAGATTTTCAAATTGAATATAAACCACATAAAAAAACGCGTGTATATTCGAAGCTTGTATATAATGGGCTTATTAAAGAAGGACAGCAAATTATTGATCAATTATTTAACGATTTCCCATTTGATCAAATGATTAAAGAAATGTTAGAAGAAACATTAAAAGAAGACTATAAAGGTGTTAGTATTGTAGAAGTATGTTTAACAAAAAAAGGGGAAATTTGTTTGAAACTTTCAAATGGGGAAACGTTTTATCAACAATAAAAAGACCGATATATCCATCGGTCTTTTTTTCAACTTATAATGAAAACATCTTATAAATCATTTGTTCTACTTCTAATAGATTATGAGCGCGTTTTGTTGTGTCAATATCTCGGTTATAAGGTCGATCCATTAAAATACATTCCATTCCTATTTGTTCATGATAATGAAACGTTTCAGGTTTATCATCAATAAGTATATCTCCTGTAACAAACACTTTTTGACTACCAAAAAATACACAATTAAGTGAAACATTTGGGAAATGTTCTTCTAGCCAAGCGCGTTTATCATCCGCTGGGTTTGTTGAATCCGAAGAAATCTTTTCGTTATGAGCATGACCTCTTGGTGAATCTGAAACAATTAAAATTAAAAATCCTTTCTTATGTAAACGATCTAGTACTTCTTGTGAATAGGGTGTGGGTTGCAAATAGCGAAACAATCCAGGATGTTTCATTAATTCATAAACAGCAGAACCACACTCTTTTTTTACATATTGAGTCATATCCCACGTAAACATATCATTAGGACATAAAGTATCGTTATAATGTGCATTGTAAACAGATAAAAAGCCGAGATCGAACTGAGCTAATACATCGTCCATATCAAATTTTAATATACCAATAAAGTTAGTACCATGAATACGATTGTATTCTTCTAAAAATAATTTATTTCGTTCTTTTGTTAGTACTTTTAATTGTTCTAACATGTATAAACGCCTCTTTTCTATGTATAGTTATATGGTTATTATACTAAAATTTTGGATAAAAAGAAAAAAAACTACGAAATAATCGTAGTTTTTTTAAAAATGTAGTGTCTTTTATAAGCTTTTAGCATGATGAGTCAATTTATCAGAAAGACCGAATAATGCTAATGATCCGTCGTAATGTATGACTGTTTTTAAAAATAAAAACAATTGATCAGATGATAATTTAACATCATTGGTTAAATGTTCATAGCTGTCATTAATTAATGCGCAAATGTGCATTTGTTCAATTGTTTTCAACATATCTTCTTGTTTAGCATCATAAAAATTAATGTTTTTTGTTCCTTGTTTTGCCCATTTTTTAATGGTTCTTTTTGGGAAATATTTTTTTACATCCTGTGGAATCGCCATTTCCATTTCTTTTTCGGACGTATAATTTATTCCATATACACTTGGAAAGAGTTTAGTGATAAAAATGGAATAATTATGAGGAAAAGAAAAGAACCGTTTTTTAATGGGTTTTAAAAAAGCGTTTTCAACTTTTTGAACCAATTGAACCTTTTCCAGTTTCGATAATGAAAGTTCTTCAAACTCTTTGCAATCGGTTTCTAATTGATCACGATGTGAAAGTGCGTTTATAATTAAATTTTGAATAACTTCATTTTTTTCTTCGTTTACGATTTGTTGGAATACATTCATTTTTCCATTCTCCTTTTAAATAAGATGAGGAAAGTATAATACAAAAAAGAAAAAAAGTTGAAAAAAAATTATTTTTTCTTACAATGAGTGGAAGAAGAGGTGATAATGTGAACATTTTAATTTTGTCTGATTTACATAATCAAAAAGAATTTCCCCTTGTAGAAGAAATTGACTTATTGTTGCTGCTAGGTGATATTCCTTGGCAAACTGTTGCAAAAATAGACGAAGCATATGATTGTCAAAAATTCGGGGTATTAGGAAATCATGATCGTTGGGATACGTATCGAAATACGAATATTCAAAATATCCATGCAGTAGTTGTGGAATGGAATGGACTTAAAATAGCAGGATTTGGAGGGGCACCCCGTTATAATTGGAAAGAAGATGGTCAGTACGAAGAAGATGAATGTGCATTATTTATGCATTCATTAGAAAAAGTAGATCTTTTTTTAGCACATAGCAATCCTGCTTTTCAATCAACAAACGGAAATCGAGAAGGGCACCGAGGGTTTGAATCGTTTGGTCGCTATATTAAAGAAAAACAACCAAAATTGTTTTTTCATGGTCATTTACATGAACGATATGAAAAACAGTATAAAGAAACGGTGATTCATTCTGTTTATTTATCTAAAAAAATGTCAATAGTAGAGAAACATTAATGTTTCTCTACTATTGACATTTTTTTAAAAACTAAGTAAAAAAGATAAAAAGTATGATGAAAAATCATTAGGATATTTATTATTTTTGGTATTGGTTCACGATGTTGGAATGTTAGAAGGAAATATTGGATTTGATAGACATGGACGATTAGATGATAAGGAATTCAAAATTTATCAAGAGCGTCCTGTAGTGAAAGTAGAGAATAAAACCATTGATTTGTCTCTACATAAAGATGTTATGATTACACGAATTATTCGAAATTAAAAGGAAAATCTATCCCTTTTTTAGTGGAAATAAGCTAAAATAAGAAAGGGGTGATTGTATGAATTATATTCGGTTAAAAACTAATATTTATGAAGAGTCTATTCAAGATCGACTTAAATATGAACCAGAAATCATAGAATTTCATTTAAATGAGCGAGACCTAGAAGATATACCTTTTCTTATTCAACGAATTCGTCAATGTAAAGAAAAAGGTAGCAAGGTCTATTTGCATCATCCGATGAAAAAAGGAGATGTATTTTTAGATATTTTATCAGAAGAAAAAGAAATAAAAGATTATTATGACTGGTCCACCACTATTCTTGCTGAAATTTGTGAACAAGAAGATATTTATTGTGTCATTCATGCAAATTATGCTGGTACAACTTCTTCGGTTATTACGAAAGAAAACACAGAGAATGTAAAAAAACGTATTCAACATTTTAGAAACATTAAAGGTGGAAGACGGTTATTGTGGGAAGATAGTATTGAAGGGGTCTTTTCTTATCAAAATCCTTATCTTCTTTCTCACATTATTGAACCTTTACAATTAGCAATTACAGTTGATATTAGTCATTCGTTTATTGCCTTAAAAGGAGATAATGAAAAATTACAAGAGGTAATGGAAAAAACGGCTCCTTATGCACAGTATTATCATGTGGTGGATAGTTTAGGAAAAGAGCATGATAGTTTAGAGCTTGGAAAAGGAAACGTTAAGTGGGAAAATATTGTTTCTTATCTTGAAAACAAACCGTTTATTTTTGAGATTGGATTGAATCCACCTTATACCGATTGTCAACCAATGATTGCTAGTGCGCATTATTTTAAACAAATACTCTCTACTTATGTTCATCAATGAGCATAAGTAGAGAGTAAAAAAAAGAGGTGATAAAATGGGAGAAACACATACCTTTACAAAAGGGGAAGAAATTGCAAATGCCATCACACATGGAATTGGTGCGTTATTAAGTGTGGCGGCGCTGGTTATGTTAATTGTTTATGCTTCTTTATATGGTGATCCGTGGCATATTGTCAGTTTTACGTTATTTGGAGTAACGATGTTGTTGTTATACACATCATCAACGATGGTTCATGCTTTACCTAAAGGAAAAGCAAAAGATGTATTTGAAATTTTGGATCATTCGTGTATTTATTTTTTTATTGCAGGAACGTACACTCCTTTTTTATTCGTAGTTGTAAAAGGAGAAGTTGGGTGGACGTTATTTGGAATTGTATGGGGACTTGCGATTGCGGGGACAGTATTTAAAGCGTTTTTTGTGAAAAAATTCATTGTTTGGTCCACGCTTTTATATGTTGTGATGGGGTGGATGATTGTATTTGCTTGGGAAGCGTTGGTTCATCATTTAGCTCCTGAAGGATTACATATGCTAATAGCAGGTGGTGTACTTTACACAGTAGGTTCTATTTTTTACATGTGGAGAGGATTTAAATATCATCATGCAATTTGGCATGTATTTGTATTAGGAGGATCTATCGCTCACTTTATTGCAATATTTGTTTATGTTCTTCCTGTTTCGTAAAAAACGGTATATTTTACCGTTTTTTTTATAGAAAAAAAGAAAAACATGTTATACTTAATAAGTAATAAGAAACACATTTTAGGAGGAATAAAGATGGAAATCAAAGGATATGAATTTTTAAAAGAACATCAATATTATGTACGTACAAAGGAGTTTTCAGAACATAATATTTGTACATTTCATCGTCCATTAGAAGGTGGAGGTCATAGAACAGCAACATTGCAGCTTCCAACAAAAACAGAAGGAACATTTAATTGGTTTTTTTCAAATGAAGAAGTCGAACCATGGTTTCAAGAATTAATTGAAAAAGCAGAGAGAAAAGCAGAAGAGTTATTTCGAATTAAACGTGTATTTGAAAATAAAATGTAAAAAAAAGGACAATGAAACCATTGTCCTTTCTTCATAAAGAAAGGATGAAAAAAATGGATCAATTTATGATGGAAGGTAATCTTTCTACTGAAAGTTTGAAAAAAATTAAAGAGATTTTAAAAAAAGAAAATGGAACAATACAACAAATTTCTAAAAATGAAAAAGAAAGACGAAAACAATTAGAAGAACAAATTGAACAAATTGTGAAAAATGACGTACAAAGAATTGCAAGAGAATTTATGGAAGATCATGCAATTTCGTATAAACAAGAAGGAGAAATCCTTCCATCTTATTTTCAAATTCAAATAGGATCTGAATACGATGATGAAAACTATTTTTCTGTTATTCAAGATGTAACATTTTTTGATGAAGAAAAAGAGTATCTTGGAGGTATCGAAGTAGAAGAAGATACTGGATATGATATTGAAGAACTGAGTACAGGTGAAGCGTTAGCGAGTCGTTTTTCCCGTTCATTATCTGTTTTGGAAGTGGAAAAATACGGATTAGATGAAATGATGAAAATCGACAATGGAAAGTAAAAGGAGTGGGGAAAAATGAGTCATCCGTATATACATGCAGAAAGTTCAGCTAAAATTTTTGGTGGTGTAGCAGAAGATTATATTGCTATTCATTCGTGGTATGATGAAACAAAAGCATGGACACCTGATTGGAGGCATCGCGCAATTCGTCATCACATAGAAGGAATTGGAGAATGTATATCTATCTTTGGTGAGAGCATCATCAATAGTGATGGAAAAGAAGTATCACTACTTGAAATTGGTGTTCAACATCAAATTGAAGATGTCGGATTTTTACCAACAGCAAAAGATTGGTTTGATCATTTTGATGAATCATTGTGGGAAACGTTTCGGTCAAAAAAACTAGAGGAACGCATTCGTTTGCCAAAAGAAATAGGAGAAAAAATCCCTAAAAGTGTAAGAGAGATATTAGTAACATTATGAAAAAATCAGCTTTCGCTGATTTTTTTTGTTATTGATAATGTCCATTCCAAGTGGGAATATCATGAATAGGAACCCGATGAATAGGTTCTTTCTTCAAATACGAAAGTATGGCTTTTTTTCGAGCAGAAACATCGTCTTTTTGCCCTTTTTTCTCTAATTCGTACAACGTGAAGGTTTCTCCTTTAGGAATGAAATAACAGTCAAATCCGAACCCGACTGGCTCATTAAAACGATTGGTAATAGTCCCTTCTATGATTCCTTGATAAAGGGTGATATGTTCTCCGTCATTTTCGCCGATTAACACTTCCCAAGTAGCGGATTTTCCGTCGTAAGCAGAAACATCATCTAACATCCAACGAATATTGGTTCCGATTTCTACTCCTTCAATATGAAGAGAAGTATCTTCAACTAGCGTATTTTTTCCTGCGTCTTTTGCTTTATACAAAATAACAGTTATAGGATCTGCTGCCACTTCTTTTAAATCTTTTCCTTTTTCAAGTGTGAGCTCTGAAAGACCAAAACGTTTATATTCGTTTAATTTGTTTACATTTGACGTCATTAATTTCATCATTCATTCTCCTTTTATTCATTATTACTTTTTCATTGTACCATTGTTTTTTTATGCTATAATAAAAAAGTAAAAAAACAAAGAAAGGAGAACTAGGTATGAAGAAGGTAAAAAATGTGACGCTCATTCGTGCAAAAAAGTCAGCAAGAAAATTCGGTGGAGTTTATACGGATTATTTGCCGATTCACGAATGGTTCGATGAAACAAGTGAGTGGTTACCTGATGATCGCCATATGGTATTTCGTCATCATTCTCAAGGCATTTTCGAAGCAGAGAAAAAATTTGGGTACACGGTAACAACAAGCCAGGGGAAAAAAGTGCCAACTCGCGTCATTTGTGAAATGCATATTAGCGATGATCTAGGGTTTATTCCAACAGCTCAGGAGTGGTTAAATCAAGTGAGTATGCAAAAATGGATGGGATTTCGAGATAAGCAGGTTATTTATTCACTACGAAAAGAAGATGTAGAAAAACAAACAGTCAAAGAATTGATCACAGAACAAAATTTACCTAAATCATAAGGAGAGAATAGCATGGGACAAACAATTTTAGAAGTTGCCGCTTTTACGTTTCGGATGTATTACTGGCTGATCTTTATTTATGTATTAATGTCTTGGGTACCCCCAGTAAGAGATAGCGGTTTCGGACGTATGATTACGCGAATCGTGGAGCCATATTTATCTATTTTTAGAAAAATTATTCCTCCTATCGGGGGAATAGATTTTTCTCCGATTGTTGCAATACTGTTATATAACCTATTAACAAAATTTGCACTTCAGGGAATTCAAACATTTATTCTTTTAATTAGCAATTACATAAGTTAAAGAAAGTGCTTAGGCACTTTCTTTTTTTATGTTATACTTTAAAAAAGGAAAAGAAAGGGTTTGATTAGATGAAAAAACGATTAAAAACTATTTTACAACATTTTTTTGAAGATTATGCCATTGAATTTAAGAAAAATGGAAAAAAATTTCCTTCTTACATTTCCCTTACATTTGATTATTCTTTTGAAGAAGATTGGGAATTTGAAGGAGAACCAGAAAGTGTTGTTCATACCGTTTATTTTTTTGATGAAAATAAAAAAGAAATAAAATTTTATTTTTATGTAAATATAGACGTATTCGAAGAGATAAGAGAATTAAGAATAGATGAGGCTTTAGGAGAAAGGATTGACTATGAGTATGCTTGTTGTATGAAACAAGTAGAAGATGATATGGAAGGTGAGAAATATCTTTCGGTTAAATTTTTTGCGTAGAGGGGAAAAATGATGAGTGAAAAAACAGTCAAACAAGTGATAGAAGAATGGATAGAAGTGTATGCGGTGGATTTCAAACGAGGGGGTATCCCTCTCCCTTCTTATGTTCGTTTATATGTTGATCTCTATTTTGAACATGACGATGAGGGAGGATACGACGAAGTACCAAAGTTTTATGCTATTTATTTTTTAGATCAAAATCAAGAAGAAATATCAATTGAATTAATAGTGGATGAAGCGATTAAAGACTATAAAAATCCGCTATCATTAGAAGATGCTATCATGAATGAATTGGAAGATCAATTCGAACTTTGGCATTTGTTAAGATATACAAATAAAAATATCCCCATTTACATTGGAGAATAAAAGGAGCGAAGGAAAGATGAAGAAAATACAAGAATTTAAGGATCATCCGTATTTCGTCGAAATACGGGAACATGATAGAGGGAACAAAAAAAGTTGTTATATCTATACATTCGAAAAGGATAACGGAATTACGTATATCGTTGACCATGATGAAGAAGAATACTTTAGCGGGTTGAGATGGGATATAGAAGGTAAATGCCGCATAAAAAAATGGGAAGAGACGGATAAATGGTTCAAGGAATTATATCTTGATGTTGAAAAAAAAGAAAACGATAAAAAACGAATTCGACGATTGTTAGCTAATAAAAAACTCGAGATACTTGATCTTATTTTCTATTATACAGGATTAGAAAAAGAAGGAGAAAAAATGTATGAATGTTACCGCAAAACAAAAGAGCTTTATACAAAAAACAAACAACTTGCAGAAATGTTAAAAAAAGCGTTTAAAGCAGAACGATATGATGCGAAGATAGTGGAAAAAGAAAATGTTTATTATCTTTATGTAAAGGATGATGAAAATCATGAAAATTAAACTGGAAGAACATCCGTTTTTTATTGAGAAAACACAAGAAGATGAAAAAGTAACCTATTGTTTTCAAGAAGGATATATTATTGTGTTAAACAAAGATGAAATCGATTGGAAAACGAACAAACTAGGCGTACTCATGCTAAATCAAGCAGATATTTGGTTTATAGAATTGTATAGCGGATTATATAAAGAAATTATAAAGAAAAATCGAGTAAAGCGTTTGATGGAAGGAAGAAGAGTGGCTATTAATATACTCTCAAGACACTATTATCTTCTCCCTTTTAAAATTAAACATGGTACATTTCCTATAGGGAATGTCGGGATGTCAGGTGAATTAATAACAGAAAATGGTTTTATTACCAATGAACATGAATTGGCGTTGGGACTGTTTGCAGCATTGAAAGAAGAACGATATCCTGTCGCGTTTGAAGAAAAAGAAGAAGGAACGTATTGTATAAAAATAAAAAAAGAAACTAACTAAAACAAAAAGATGCACAATGTGCATCTTTTTTTAATGATCACCGTGGTTTCCTTTTGATGAATTCGTAATAATGAAACCTGATTTTCCAACAAAGAAATACTGAATAAAAACGCCGTCTAAAAATGGCTCTCGGCTATCAAGTAATACATCAATTCCTTTATCAGTATGTACGACTATGTCATGTTCTTTTTGGGTATCAAACATCATTCCGTAGTGTGCGTGACTTCCATGTTCATTTGTAATATAGACACGTAATAGTTTATCTTTTTTGTTTTCGTCTTCTTCCATTAATTTTTTAATCATTTTTGCGGCATTACGATTAATTTTACATTTCATGATTAAACATCCCTTTCTTAATTGAATGAATTTATTATATCATTTTTTGCCAAAAAAAGTCTAACCGAAAGGCTAGACTTTTTACTCATTGAATGGCTTTTTTATTCTTTTTTTGCTAAAAGGTGAATCATGTCTTCTTGTATCGTTTGCAACCAAGCTTTGGCTTCTTTTCGTGTACTTTCTAGCGGCATATTTTTTTCGTAAATAAGTGTCATTCCTTCTGGGTATTCAATATCAAATTCAATAATAGTCACATCTGGCATGCATGAAACAATTTGATGCTGGCGTTCTAATGTTTCATATAAACTAAGAGAGCCATTCCAATACTTTTGATTAATTGCCCAATATTCAACGCGCAATTTTTTTTGATTTTTTTCTTTTGTTTTCCGAAGAGTAAAAGGAATGTCATCTAGTCTAAATTCTTGTTTCATCGTTTGTTGTAAAGAAAATTCTGTTTGTTGATCTAAGGATGCGATTCGTTTTTTCACTTCTGAAAAAAGATCATCAAACATCGTTTGATTAGTTAGGTAGTGGAATTCAAGACCATAATGGTTGGGATCATCGTGCTCCTCTGTAAGTGTTAAATTTGGATCGTTTTCAATAATTTTTTTCAACGCATTCATATATGGAACGAGACCAAATGTGCTACTCCAATATTTTTGGTTATGAGCAATACTGACATAAAGATTGACTTGATCGTTTTCTTTGTCGATGAAAAGTGCATCGCAAAATTCAAAAAAAAGAATCATTTCGTAGGTTTTCCCAAAAAAATTAAGGGACTTTCCTTTTACTTTTTCTGGTTCCATGCCTTCATAATACATACCTATCATCATCCCTTTGTTAGTTAGAATATTTAAATTATACCAAAAAAGACATAAACTATGTCTTTTTTATATAATAAAAAGCGCGATTACGGTGTAGTACTTCAAATGTTTCGGTTCTTCCTGTAATACTTTCAGAATGTCCTAAAAATAAATATCGTTGGTGTTTTAATTTTTTAGCGAATTTCTCTACAATATCAAGTGTTGTAGGTAAATCAAAGTAAATTAAGACATTCCGACAAAGAATAACATCGAATTCATAAGTAGGTAGATAAGAAGAATGCATCAAATTAAGCGCTTTAAATGTCACCATATTTTTAATGGATTCTTTAATAGTGTATCCCTTTTCACTTTCAGTAAAATAACGCTGAAACCAATGTAAAGGCATTTTTCGAAAACAAAAAGAATGTTTTGAATAAAAGCCGTTTTCCGCTAGTTCTAATACTTGTGTATCAATATCTGTTGCAATAATTTTTATTTTATGAAGAGGAATGACGTTTTGTTCTGCAATCATCATCGCTAAGGTATAAGGTTCTTCTCCTGTTGAACAAGCAGCACTCCAAATATAAAGATCGTTGTGTGGTTCTTTTTGATACAATTCGGGTAAAATAATAGTAACAAGTTCGTGTAATTGATGTTCTTCTCGATAAAAATACGTTTCATTAATGGTTAAAAAAGGTATCAAGTAATCCCATTCAGAAGAATTTTTCTCAATGTATTGAAAATATTCAAGTAATGAAAGGGATAGTTCTTTGCTTCTTCGTCCAATCTTAATACGTAAAGATGAAAGATTGTTTGAAAAATCAATACCAATTTGTTCTTTAATTTGATAGGAAAAAGCTTTTAATTTTAATTCTTCCAATGAAAATTCCTCCTTTTTCTTTTCATACTAGAAAACAAAAAAGAAAAAGCAAGGATTTTTTTCATTTTTTATATAAAAAAATAAAAAGACTAAAAACGAAAGGTTGAGGAAAATGAAAGGAAAAACATGCAATGAATCGCGTGTCGTTCGAATGGATTTAGTTCTTCCAAATGATACAAATAATCATAACACCTTATTTGGAGGGGTATTAATGAAACACATCGATGCAATTGCTTCTATTGCGGCAAGAAAGCATTGTAGGACGGAAATTGTAACGGCTTCTACAGACTCTGTTGATTTTTTATACCCTATTTCACCTAATGATTCCTTTTTTTTAGAAGCTTTTGTAACATGGGTAGGAACCACATCTGTTGAGGTATTTGTAAAAGCAATAGCAGAAGATTTTAACACTGAAAAAAGAAGAATTGCGGCAACCGCTTTTTTAACATTTGTAAGTGTGGGAAGAAGTAAAGAAAATCCTGTTCCATTTATCATTCCAGAAACAGATGAAGAAAAAAAATTACATGAAACAGGGGCAGAACGAGATGAAGCCCGAAAAAAAAGACGACTAAAAAGCAAAGAGTTAGCTTCTTTTTTAACAACGAATGCGCCTTGGGAAGAAAAAAAGACATTAATTTAATGTCTTTTTTTCTCATGAAATGCGGCTACTTTCGAAATGTCCGAGGTAATCGCGATATTTTCTTTTGTAAAAAGTGTTAAAAAATCGGGATAATCGTGCACGCGTTTATCTAACACACAAAATGATCCATGATCTTGCTTTGTACGAATTAAACGACCGAATGCTTGCTCATAACGAACGAGCGCTTCCCACTGTGAATATCCTTTGTTTTGATCTAATAATTCTTGAATAGGATGTGTTGGAACTGAAAAGGGCATGCGCGTTAAAATAATTTGCGTAAGTGCTTCTCTTTTTAAATCGATTCCTTCGAAATAACTAAGCGTTCCAAATAAGATGGAGCCGACGTTTTGATTTGAAAACGAACGCATAATGTGTTGATGATTGGTTTTATCTTGTACCCATGTTTCAATCGGCTCGCCCAATTCCTCAGAAAGTTGAGAAATAAAGGGCTGTAAGGTTAATGCCATTTTTTTCATCAATTGAACAGAGGTAAAAAGAATAAAGGTCTTTTGTTCTCCTGCTTGAAGTAGTTGCTTAATAGCTAATTCCAAATCTTGTTCATATGAAAGTTGTTTTGGATTAATAGTAGTAGAAGCATACACAATTGTTTGATCAGAAAGAGAAAAAGGTGTTGGCATCACTCGATCTATATCAAGTTTCACATTCATTCGCTCTGCAAAATGTTGACATGAATCTTGTTGAGCTAATGTTCCTGAAGCAAATAACGTTCCTTTTGAAAAAAGTGAAGGAAGATAAGAAATATGCTTAGGTGTAATATTTAATGCAATTTTTCCTGCGTCCGATTTAGATGACCAAACTAAACGACGATCTTTTTCTTGTTTAAACAAATAGAAAAACTCAAGAAGTTCCAATGAACTAACTGCCCAAAGATTTTCATCTTCTTTAAAGGAAGCATCTTCTTTTTTCTCTTCTGTTACAAGCGTCTCTTTAAAAGAACGAATGGTTTCTTTTTGCCACTCCAATAATTGTTCCACCATTTTAAAAATACTTTCTTCTTTAAATTTTAATTTTTCAAGGGAAGCGGCAGGTTCTAAAAGTCTAGGCGCTAACGCGTTCATGCCTGCTTTGAATTTTAAAATAACAGGATTTTGATAAAAAGAAGAGGTGAACCACTCGTTAATTTTACCTTTGTCAAATTCATGTTTATAGGCTAAATTCATGCCTTGAAATGCCCACTTTTCAACTTTTTCGTATGATAAATCAAAGGTTGCAGCGTCTAAAATAACTTTTTCCATTTTATGCGCCTCATCGAATACATGAAAATGATAGTCATCCCATGCTTCATTCACATAAAAATGTCGGTTAAAAAACAATGAATGGTTTACAATAACCAAATCTTTTCCTTTTTGATGATAATGTTCAAAAAATGTACATTGTTGATGAAACGGACACTGTTCTTTTTTGCATCCTTCTACCTGCATCGTTTCCCACTGCGTTTGAGACATTTTAATACCAATTGTTTGCCTATCTAATGATTCGTTATCTTTAAATAAATCAAACGTTTTATCATTCACTTTTTCATACAAAGAAAGTGGAATACTATCTTGTGCTTCAACAAAACGTTTTTGACAAAAATAGTTATTTCTTCCTTTTAAAACAGCGTAAGATAGCGGACGATGGTCGGATGATAGTTTGATATAAATATCATTCATTAACACTAAATCTTTAATCAATTGCTCTTGAAGATTAATGGTAAAAGTGCTTATACTCATATTAAAACCAGGATTTTCTAATTTCATTGCAACAAATGGAATTAAATAGCCTAAACTTTTACCTGTTCCCGTAGGGGCATGAATGCCAATTTTTAAGCCATTTTTCATTGAGTGATAGACATCATTCATCATATCTAATTGCTCTTGTCTTGTTTCAAAATGAGGAATGGATTTCTTAACTTCTTCTAATACTTTATCGATCATAAAAGTACCTCTCTTTCTTTTCTACTTTCTTTATTATAAAATAGAAATTGGAGAAAAAGAAAGTAAAAAGGAGAAATTTAATTTTTTCAAAAAAATAAAGTGTGCTTTTTTAATTTAAATCAAAGGGTGATACAAGATGAAAACATATACCGTTGCAGTTGTAGGTGCTACAGGCGCCGTTGGACAAAAAATGATTGAAACATTAGAAAAAAGAAATTTCCCTATAGGGACATTAAAAGTACTTGCATCAAAACGTTCTGTTGGAAAAACAGTTACATATAAAGAAAAAGAATATGTAGTAGAAGAAGCGCTTCCTGAAAGTTTTGAAGGAGTAGATTTCGCATTATTTAGCGCAGGGGGTTCTGTTTCAAAAGAATTAGTGCCTGAGGCGGTAAAACGTGGAGCGATTGCTATTGATAACACAAGTGCGTTTCGTATGGATCCAAATGTTCCATTGGTTGTTCCTGAAGTGAATGCACATGCATTGAAAGGACATGCAGGTATTATTGCTAATCCGAACTGTTCAACTATTCAAATGATGGTCGCATTAAAACCGATTTATGATGTATATGGCATTGATAAAATTGTGGTTTCTACTTATCAAGCGGTTTCTGGTGCGGGAGATAAAGCGATTCATGAATTGAAAACGCAAACAAATGAAGTGCTAACAGAAAAAGAAATGACAAAACAAGCATTTCCTCATCAAATTGCGTTTAATGTGATTCCACAAATTGATGTATTTGAAGAAAATGGATTTACGAAAGAAGAAATGAAAATGGTCAATGAAACGCATAAGATTTTAGAAGATGCTTCTATTGAAGTAACGCCAACATGCGTGCGCGTACCTGTTGTATTTGGACATTCTGAAAGTGTTTATATTGAAACATCTAAATCTTTCGATTTAAAGAAAGTAAAAGAATTATTAGCGAAAGCTCCTGGTATTTCGGTTGTGGATAATCCAGAAAACAAAGAATATCCGATGCCAATTGATGCAGAGGGTCAGTATGATACGTATGTAGGACGACTTCGCTGTGATTTATTTCATGAAAATGGATTAAATATGTGGGTAGTAAGTGATAACGTATTAAAAGGTGCAGCGTTAAATGCGGTTCAAATTGCAGAGGAATTAATAAAATAAACAGCCAAATGGCTGTTTATTTATTGGATTTTCTTGGTAGATTTTTTGTTTGTAACGTGAAAAAAACCCTAACATTTGTTAGGGTTTTTGCTGTTATGCTTTTTCTACAATAATTTCTTCTTGTGAAAGACGAACTTTAATCGTTGTTACGCCTTCTTCATCAAGGATTAAATCAGTTGCTTTATCCTCGATATATTGTTGAATGGTACGACGAAGTGGACGAGCGCCAAATTGTTTGTCGTAACCTAATTTTGTTAATTGTTTTTTCGCTGGATCTGTAACATCCAGTGAGATATTTTGAGCTTTTAATTTGCCTTCTAGATCAGAAAGAAGTAAATCGACGATTTTAACTAAGCTTTCTTCTTCTAAGTGGCTGAATTCTACAATTCCATCGAAACGGTTTAAGAATTCTGGACGGAAATACGGTTTTAATGAATCCATTAAAGATGATTCTTGTAAAGACGTACTTTCGAATTTATTAAATCCTACTGTTTTAGGTTTAATATCTGTGATACCTGCATTACTTGTTGCAATAATGACTGTATCTTTAAAGGATACCGTTTTACCATGAGAATCGGTTAAACGACCATCTTCTAAGATTTGTAAGAACATGTTTTGCACATCTGGGTGCGCTTTTTCAATTTCATCAAGAAGAATGATTGAATATGGTTTGCGACGAACTTGTTCTGTTAATTGACCAGCTTCATCGTGTCCCACATATCCTGGAGGTGAACCAATTAATTTTGAAACAGAATGTTTCTCCATGTATTCACTCATATCCAGACGAACCATTGCATCTTTTGAACCGAATAATTCAAGCGCTAATTGTTTTGTTAATTCTGTTTTACCAACACCAGTTGGTCCAACAAATAAGAAACTAGCAATTGGACGTTGAGGATCTTTTAATCCTGCACGTGCACGGCGAATTGATTTAGCTACTTTATCTACTGCTGCAGATTGACCAATTACATTGTTTTGTAATGATTCGGCTAAGTTATTCATTTTTGTGCGTTCTTTTTCTTGAAGTTTTTGAACAGGAATACCTGTTTTTTCTTCCACGATTGCTTCGATGTCTTCTACTGAAACAAATGGACGAAGTGCTTCGTAATTTTCTTCAAGTTTTACTTCTTGATCGCGAAGATCAGCAGCTCTTTCAAATTTTTGCTCTAAAACCATTTGTTCTTTTTGAGCACGAACATCATTTAGTTGTGCTGCCATTTCACGCATTGGTTTTAAATCTTGACGTAAATTCACTCTTGAGCCTGCAATGTCAAGTAAATCAATTGCTTTATCAGGTAAACGACGATCTTGCATGTAACGATGAGATAATGTTACACAAGTTTGAAGGACTTCATCTGATAAAATGACATTATGGTGTTGTTCATAACTTGAACGAATACCTTTTAAAATTTCAAGGGCATCTTCTGTGCTAGGTTCATTAACCATAATAGGTTGGAAACGTCGTTCTAAAGCAGGATCTTTTTCAATCATGCGGTACTCTTTTAATGTTGTCGCACCCATAACTTGAATTTGACCACGAGATAACGCAGGTTTTAAAATATTTCCTACATCCATTGCACCATCTCCGCCTCCAGCACCTACTAATTGATGAATTTCATCAATAAATAAAAGGACTTCTGGACGGTTCTCTACCTCAGAGATAATAGCTTTTATTTTTGCTTCTAATTGACCTCGAATACCCGTTCCTTCTAAAATATCAGCAGCAGCAATAGAATAAATGACTTTACCGATTAATTTTTCAGGTACGTTTTCATTGACAATACGAAGAGCTAAACCTTCTGCAATGGCTGTTTTACCTACACCTGATTCCCCAATTAAAACAGGATTGTTCTTGTTTTTACGATTAATAACTTCAATCATTTGATCCACTTCTTTATCACGACCAATAACAAATGGGATTTTTCCTTCATCTGCTAAATCGTTTAAATTGCGTCCAATTGAATCAAGTAATCCGTTTCGTGTTGGTTTTTTTGTTTTTGTTTTCGTTGAACCATTTGATGCTTGTGCATTAGATGGATCTGAATCTCCAAAAATAGCTTGAAAAATATTTTCCATAAGATTTCCTCCCATTGGTCCTTCTCCTTCTTTCAATCCTAGTAAATCTGACATGCTCGCATTTTCTGCACATTGAGCACACATAGATACTTGTTTTGGTCCTTCTCCAGGAAGTCCCATTAGAGTAATAGAAACCATTTCGTTTGGATTTTCCGCTTTGCATTTTTGGCATTTAATTGTCATCTTTTTTTCTCTCCTTTTTCCTTGTCTGTGATTTAAATTTATCTTATTGATAAACTTAATTTTAGCATAGTTCTATTATATTTTGGTAAATAAAGGGTGTCAATTATTATTTTTGAAAAAAAGAGTGAAAATTCACTTTTTTAAGATAACATCGGACAAAGGAGGGATGAAAATATTTTTTTATGTACATTTCCTTTGATCACGCATCTTCTAATTCCTATCTTATCAACAATTTATTCATTTATCAAATTTTTGACCTTTTATAAAATAAAAAGATAAAAATAGCTGGTTTTTTGCGCAGAAATTCAGTACATTTTTAGAAAAAGGGGGATAAGAAAATGAAACCTATTACCATGAAATGTTTCGCAGAAGAGTGGATTTTCGCTCGTTTATTTACCTATGTAGGAGTAAAAACGCCAACATATATGTATGAAAAAAAGAAAAAGAAATGGAAAAAACACGAACCTGTCGAACAAGAACGAATTCCTTTTTTATTTTTCGATGAAGAAGGAATGATGATAAATTTAACAAATATTTCTGGAGATTGGTCTTTAATTAGATGGCAAGAAATTAAAACAATTACACTATATTATACCATGAATCCGTGGGATTGTGTTTCTTTTTCATTTGAAGAAGAAAAATTTGAACGAGCGAAAATGAAAATGTATATCCATGATATGAACAAAAAATACCGTCGATTTAACGAAAGGTTTAACAGTTTATATAATGATAAATTTTCGCTTTATTTTGATTGTAAAAAAAGAAGTGTTCAATTGCAACTTCCGCCTTCATGGGTAGAAGGCGATGAAATACACCTATTAAATGACATTTTTAAAGAACAATATAAAGAAATTGAATGTGATGAAGAAGATGAACTATTAAAAAACTTTTTTGAATGAGAGGTAGTAGTATGTATAAAGGGAAAAAAGTAGTAGTATTAGGGCTTGGTAAAAGCGGATGGGCAGCTATTTCCGTGCTTAAAAAATTAGGAGCGTTTGTATTAGGGCATGATCATAAAAAATCGGAAAAACCAAAAGAAGTAGAAGTAGAGGTCAAATACGGTGAAGAAGAAGTAATTACATCTGATGTTGATGTGGTTGTGAAAAGCCCAGGTATTTTTTATACCAATAAGCATGTTCAACGAGCGCTTTCGCTTGGTATTCCTGTTATTACAGAAGTAGAGCTTGCATATCAATTAACGAATGTACCGTTTATTGGGATTACGGGGAGTAACGGTAAAACAACTACCACTACGTTAGTGGGAGAAATGATCAAACAAGATCAACAAGCCGCTCTAGTAGGTGGGAACATTGGAACACCGCTTTCTCAACAAGCATTTGAAGCGGAACAAGAAAAATGGATGGTGGCAGAATTAAGTAGTTTTCAATTAATGGGGATTCAAACATTTCAACCAAAAATTGCTTGTTTGATGAATATTTATCCTGCTCATTTGGATTACCACGGAACACTAGAAGAATATATTGAAGCAAAATCAAAACTTTTTGAAAATCAAACAAAAGAAGATAGTGCTGTATTAAATGCAGATTCTCCTTATACAAAAACAATTGAAGAAAAAGTAAACGCGACTATCTACTTTTTTAGTACCAAAAAAGAAGTAAAACAAGGTGCTTATTTGGATCAAAAAAACATCATGTTTAAAGATGAGACAGGAAAGAAAACGTTCATTATGTCTGTGGATGACATTATGTTAAAAGGTGAACACAATGTAGAAAACATTTTAGCATCTATTGTCATCACGATGCTTGCAGGTGTAAAAGTAGAATCTATCGTACAAATTTTAACCCGCTTTAGTGGAGTGGAACATCGATTAGAATTTGTTGAAAATCAAAATGGCGTTGTGTACTACAATGATTCAAAAGCGACCAATCCTGAAGCATGTAGTCGAGCACTTTGTTCATTTCATGAACCAATTGTGCATATAGCTGGAGGATTAGATCGAGGAATTGATTTTCATGAACTCATTGATGTTTACCAACATCAATCTATTAAACAATTATTTGCGTACGGCGAATCAAAAGACATGCTTGCATCAATGGCTGAAAAAGCAAAGGTGAAAGTAACGAAAGTAGAAACGTTGGCAGAAGCAGTTCAACAAGCTAAAAAAATAGCAACTTCTGGAGATGTAGTCCTTCTCTCACCAGCTTGTGCTAGTTGGGATCAATATGCCTCATTTGAAGAAAGAGGAAGCGTATTTAAAAAAGAAGTGAAACAAAAAGGTTAAGGGGAATCCCCTTAACCTTTTAAAAATCGTATTTCCGAAGCAATGGAGCGGCGCATCGATTCGCTAAAAAAGAAACGATGTACCAAGGAATTCTTCGATGAAAAGAAAGATGACGATAAAATACTGCATTGTATTCGAGATGTTTTTCAGCGCCTCGGTTTTTTTTAAAATCACCCACACCAGAGCTACGATGAATCATGACCTTTTCTTTTTTTGCTTGAAGATATAAAAGAATCGTACATAAACGATATAATCCTGTTTCTTTTGGAAGAGAGGTGTCGTAACCAAGTATAGGTGTGGTCAGCATGCCATTTCGCTTAAAATAGCCAATAACACCATCTATTTTTCCTTCTTTTTGTAAAGCGAAAAACGTAAGCAATTGATTTTCTCTTGCGTTATTAATAAAAGATTCTGTAAACTGCGGGTTGTAAGAAGAATACTTAGAAACGTAAAGCATGTTATACAGTTCTACGATTCGTTCGCTATTCTCTATTGTTAAAGAGGATGAATCGACAATTTCATAGCCTGATTCATGTAACGCTTTCAAATCTTGTCGAATTCGTTTTCGGATTCGTTTAGGATACATTTTTTCAATGTCTTCTTCGATTTGTTGTAAATAAATGCTTCGACTCGCGATAAGTTTTGCTTTGTTTTGACGAAAAAGATTCGCAAATTGACCATCAAAAAACGTATGGACGGAACGAAAAGAAATTGTATAATCAGGGAAGGTTTTAGATAAAAAAGAAACGATTTGTTGAATGTGTTTGCTTGTTAGTTCCTCGTATAAATTAGTAGATAATAACCAATTATTCACATAAATAATTTTGTTAATTTTCCCTTTTTTAAACATGTACCCCAAACCTGATAATAAAGCAGATAAACTTTGTTTTACTACGTGATGGTTTAATAAATAAAGTTCTTCTTTTAAATACGAAACATAATGGCTATAAGGAGAACATACATAGGAATTTTCAAATTCTTCTTCGTTTTTTGTAATGGGAATAAGAAGGTTCTCTACCGCTATAATGCCTATTTCCGTTTTGACATTTTTAATGCAAGAAGAACCCTGTTCAAAAAAAGGAAGAAAGTATTTTCTTACATATTCACCCTGAATAAATTTTTCCCATGGTACCGAATGAATGTTATCTTTTGAAAAATATTCAATCTCCATCGGTAGAAAATCTCCTTTCAATTCGTCTTAATTTCACGCCTTTAGGAGGAGATGTATATAAAGAAAAAGAATAAAAAGGCGATTGAATGTTTTGATCTTTAAAAAAGATATCAAATTGTTTTCGAATACCTAGTTCTATGTCTTCGCGTTTGGAAGAAGATGTTTCAAACATAATTTCAAGATGAAATGAATTGTGTTGAATGATTCGATATTCTGTAATTTCATGACTGGAAAATAAAATGCAACGGCGAATAAAATCAGGAAAAACAGGAAAAGTTGTTCCATTGGTTTTTTTAAAATAAAACAAATCATCTTGTCGTCCATCAATCGATGAAAGTGCTGCAAAAGGGCTTCCGCATAAACAACGTTCTTGTTTTTCTGTTAAGATGTCATTTAATCGGTATCGAATAATCGGTTGAGTCGTTCGAGAAAAATCAGTAATAATAGGTAGAAACTTTCCTAATTTTTTATCGATATATTCTTTTTGAATAACGACAAGATCTTCGTTTAAGTGAAGCGTTCCGTGTTCACAAGTGGTGGCTAAAAAACCTTCTGTACATTGATAAACTTGATGAATTTGCTGTTTAAATACAGAAACAAGATACGTTTCATCAATCGGATCCAATACTTCTGCAACAGAAATAATTTTAATCGGCGAAAGATTTAATAATCCTCTTTCTTGTTTTTTAGCTAATAATCGAAGCAAAGAAGGAGGTCCGATTAAAATAGTTGGTTGATATTGGTTCAAAGAAAGAACGTGTCGATCGATATCTTCTAACAAATCATAAAATGAAAATTGGATAGGTCCTTTTTGAACAGAAGAATATAAATTACTGTTTGCTCGTAAGAAAAAGGCAATACGCTGAGATGTTAAAAGAGAAGATGGTAATGTTTTTTGTAAAACAGTCGCTGCCCATTTAATACGTTCTTTTGGCGAAACAAGAAATATTCCTCGATTTCCAGAAGTTCCAGAAGATAAACCGACGGTAATGGAATGAAGAGTTGGAGAAAAATTTCGAGAATTTTCTCCTTGTAATGCAATAGAAAATGCCTCTTCTTTTAAAATGGAGACCGTGTTTAACGTATCGAAATGTTCCATCATATCCCTTTTCTCAATAATAGGAAATTCCTTCCATTCGTCGAGGGATTTTCCGTTCCAAAGTTCGCGATAAAAAGGAGCATGTTCTTGCACCCATTGAAGATGTTTTCTTACTTTTTTTTCTTGCCACGTTTCCAATTGTTTACGATCGGAAAATGCTTGTTTTTTTTGAGATAAATAATAAAAAAGAAGCGCGGGTAATTCAAACATATTATTCCTTCTTTCTAGTTAAATGATAAGTAACAATTTTTTCTATTAAAAACCAAGGAATCCATTTTTTACACCAAAGTAACCAGTTTGTTTCTTTTCCAATAGCGTAATAAAACGCAGGTTTCTTAATAGAACATATGTGCGTTAATTTTTTAGCAACTTCAAGCGGATTGTTTCCATTTTCTTTCGCACTAGACGCTTTGTTAAAAACAATTTTTAATAAGTGTTGATAATCGGTTTCTACAGTTGTTTGAACATTTTCTAATCCTTTTTCCCAAATGTTTGTTTGATAAGAGCCAGGTTCGATAAGAGAGACAAAAACGTCAAAAGGCAAAAGTTCCAATCGAAGAGATTCACTGTATCCCCGTAATGCAAATTTAGAAGAAACGTAAGGCGCCATCGCAGGAAAGCCAAAAGATCCACTCACACTACCGATATTAATGATTTTTCCTTTTCGTTGTTTTCGCATGAGAGGTAAACAAGCGTTTGTGACCGCAACGACACCAAAAAAATTTGTTTCGAATTGTTCTTTAAAAGATGAAAGAGGTAACGTTTCTGTAATACCTCCTGTGCAAAAACCTGCATTATTGATTAAAATATCTAAGGAACCATAAGTGGTGGAAATATAGTCAACCACTTCTTTTATTTGTTTTTCATTTGTAACATCTAAAGAAACGATATCGATGGAGTCTAAAACTCCATTTTTTTTTGCTTCTTCAACAAGTGTTGTCTTTTTTTCAATGTTTCGCATCGTTGCAATAACGCGATATCCTTTTTTAGCTAAACAAAGAGCGGTTAACAAACCAAAACCACTGTTTGTTCCTGTTATTAATACGTTTTCTTTTTTCATGGCAAGGTCCTTTCTGAAATTGGTATTTCTCTGCAATGAGAAGGGATAATGAGTGTATCTGGTGAAAATTGATGAAACTGATGAATGGCATATAAGGTATTCTTAAAAAGAGTAACATCGTATAAAATAAGCTCTGCTAGTTTACTAGGGAATGTATAATGTCGAACAGAATCACTATCCCAACTAGCATCGGCTATTAAGAATATATCCTTTTTTTCGTGTTGAAAAAATAAACCAAATTGACCAATTGCATGTCCTGATAAATCAACAGATAAAAGGGTTCCATCGCCAAAAAGATCATAAATCGTTGGAAAAAAGCGTACAAAAGAACTATTTTTTATACGAGTGGCTAAAGGAAAATCTTCAATAAATAAGACGCGTTCATGAAAATCTTTTGGAAGAAGCGCAGGAATAAACGCATGTTTTAAAGCAAAAATCCCTTTTTTATCAAGTAAAAAATTGTATGCTTTCTTTGAACAAATAAACGTTGCAGATGAAAAATCTCTTAATCCTGCAATATGATCGGCATGAAAGTGAGAAATGAAAACGTATTGAATGTCTGTGGGTTGTATGCCAAGCTTGCCTAATTGTTCAAGCGCGCTTTCTTCTTTTGAAAAAGATAAAGGTGTTGTTTTCGCATAGAAAGAATAAGGGAACTTTTTTGTTTCATGTAAAAAATGAGAAGCATATCCTGTATCCATTAATAAGTAACCTTTAGAAGGATGTTTTATCAAAAAAAATAGGGCAGGAAAATGGATGCTTTTCCATTTTCCTTTTTTTGTAGTTAACCGTTCAATTTGAGAACAAGATCCACCTTTTAAAATTATAAATGTGTCAATATTCATGTTGTTCCTCCCACCATTTTATAAATAAATCAAGACCTTCTTTAACAGAAATAGAAGGGTTATATCCTAATTCATTTTTAGCTTTTGTGATATTTAACGTTTGACTTTTTCCTAATACGCTTACCGTATAGCGTGTAAGAAGAGGTTCTTTTTGAATACGAAATAAACGATAAAACCATTCCATTGTATGTGCCAAACGAAAAGCGGTCGAATAGGCTATATATTTAGGTTGCAAAGGAATATTAAATTTAGAAAAAAGTAAACGCAACATGTCGATTAAATAGACAGGTTCTCCATTTGTAATATTATAGGTTTGCCCAAGTGTTTGAGGAGAAGAATGGATGCATAAAAGTAAGGCATCTACTACGTTTCCTACGTAAGTAATATCCATTAGTACTTTTCCGTCTCCGAATAAAGGAAGTGACCCTTTTTCGTTTGCGCGAATCAAACGAGGAATAATTGTTGTATCTCTTGGACCAAATAATGCACGCGGTCGAATCGTAATGGTTGAAATGCCTTCGGAAAAGGCTTGTTGAATTTCTTGTTCCGCTAACCATTTTGTATGAGCGTAGTGATTAGCAAAAGAAGTAGGTAATGAATCATCTTCTTTTACTCCAATTCGTTCATCGTGGTTAAAATAAATGCTAGGTGTTGAAACATAAATTAAACGTTCGGGATGATAGGTTTTGCATCCCTGAATGATATTTTTAGTTGTTTTCACATTTGCTTCATAAAAATCTTCGTATTTTCCCCAAGGAGAAGAAAGGGCTGCAGCATGGAAAATGATGTCTTGATTTTTGCATAAAGCAATGGTTTTTTCTTCATCGGTTAAATCGCAAGCAACAAACGAAATCCCTTTATTTCGTAATTCGTTTCCTTTTTTTCGATCTCTGCCTGTTGCGGTTACTTGATAGCCTTTTTCTTTTAATTTTTCTGCTAAATGGAAACCCAAAAATCCTGTAGCTCCTGTTACCAATACATTCATGTTGAACCATCCCATTCTATATCGATTGTTGACGCTTCTAAAATACTTATTTTTTGTTTTTTTGCGACTCTCCAAAGAGTAAAAAGAGCAAAAAATTGAAAAAAGAAAGGTTTAAAATCTGTAAGCGAGAATAAAACATCTTTTGATGTAAAAAAAGAATGCACCCATTTCCATGAAAATTGACGAATGCCATACAAAAGCATAGCAGATGAAAGCATAGATTTGTGCATAGTATCTGGATAAATTAAAGATGGTGTATCTAAAAAAGCACGCGAAACTCTATCATGTTTCGTAAAGAGATGAATACCACTTGTTAGTCGAGGGTTGCATTCAATTGGAAACATTTCTCCTTTATCTGTTACGATAACATCAAAAGCGATTTGTCCTGTAAACCCGAGTTTTTGAACAAATGTGCGAACCCATTGTTCAATAGATGTATTTTCATGATGTTGGAAGTGAATAGTAGCACCTATTCCTGCTGAAAAAACGGTTTTGTATAAAGAAAAAGCATGCACTTTTCCTTTTTGACAAATCGCATAAGCGCAGTGTTGAGTTCCTTCGATATATTCTTGCATCACCCAAGGTTGAGAAACGCTCGGTGTAATTGTTGGAATTTTCCCATCATGTACAATGTGTACATGAGAAGAGAAACGAGAATAAACAGGTTTTAATACAAATGATGAAAATGCATGTTTGAAATTGTTTGTTTCATCTCGTGATGTTACCAAATGCGTTCGAGGAACACGGATTTTTTGAGTGGATAAATAGTCCATAAACATCCATTTATTATGAAGCATATTTAATGTATCTAGTGGTTCACAAAACACGGAACATAAAGATGAAAAGTGAGCATATTCTTTTGATAAATGAAAAATTTCCTCACATGTCGGAATTAATAAATCAATGTGATAATCTCTAATAATATCCGTTAAATCCTTTTTGAACGCATTAAAATCTGTAACAGGTGAAGCAATAAGAAAAAATTGATTCACTTTAGAAGATACAGAAGAAAGGGTAGAAGGGAGGCTATCTGCCATAAAAATTTCATACCCATCTTCAACAAATAAACGAGCTAAATAAAGAGCAGAAGGAGCTCTTGCTCCTGTTATTAAAATACGTTTAGTATTCAAGGATCATTCCCCCAATAGAAAGTCCAGCAGATGTGCCAAGCAACATAAATTTATCGCCTCTTTGTAATTTTTGTTGTTGAATGGCTTCATAAATACCCATGGGAATAGAAGCGGAAATCATATTTCCATAGTTCTCTATAATATTGAAAAATTGTCCTTCTTTAATACCTAATTTTTTTTGAATGATGCGCATCGCCATAGCACTTGCTTGGTGAGGAATGATCAATTTTAAATCATCCAACGAAAGAAAAGAAGATTTAATCATATTTTCAAAAAAATCTGGCAGTAACTGAGAAGAAAGTTTAAAGATAGCTTTTCCATTCATTTTAAATAAAAAATCATCTGTTGACAGCTCTGTTCTTGTTGGGTGTTTGGATGTTCCGCCTGCAAGAATTTCAGAATGATGAGCACCTTTTGAATAAGTGTGCATATTGGAATGAATGATTTTTGAAGATTCTTCTATGGGTGTTTTTCCAATAATAACTGCAACGGCTCCATCTCCAAATAAAGCGGCGCTTTCTTTGTTGGTCCAGTCTAGTCCTACAGAAGCAATTTCGGAAGAAACTAATAGTACGCGTTGATAACGTCCTGCTTCAATCATATAAGATACTACGTCTAAACCTGTAACAAAACTTAAACATGTCGAGTTAATATCAAAACAAGGAATGCCTGTATGATTTGCTTGTAACTGTTCTTGAATTAAAGAAGCGGTGCAAGGAATAGCTTGAGCAGCTGTTCCGCTTGTTGACACAATACAATCTATGTCATCGATTGTTAAATTTGCATCTTTTAAAGCTTTTTGAATAGCGAAAGATGCCATTTCAACAGAAGTTTCGTTTTTTACAAAACTTCTTGAGAGAACGCCAGTTGTTTTTTTTGTCCAACCAGGTGAAACACCTAAACGTTGATCAATTTCTTCGGCTGAAACTTTGTGAGGCGGTGTATAGGAACCAATACCTAATAGTTTAATTTGTCTCATCAATAACCCTCCACTTTTTGTCTATACCCATTATATAGGAAAACACAACAATTACACTAGAGATAAAAAGATGTTTTTTTTTAAAAAAAAGTGATAAACTAAAGAAAGACGGTAGATGCTGTATTTTTAAATGTAAATTTTTTGTAAAGAGTAAGGAAAAAATAATTTGTAAGTACAATTAATAATGACGTAAAAATGATTATTTTGGAGGAAAATACAATGCCATTTAAACAAAAGAAAGATAAGTTTTTTGAACTATTAAAAGAAATGTCAGCTAATTTACAGGAAGCAACAACGTATTTAGTGGAAACAAAACAAAAAGATTTTACATTTGATGAAATCAAGAAGATTGAAGTAAAAGGTGATGAATATGTACACACCTTAATTAAAGAATTAAATAAAACTTTTATTACACCGATTGATCGAGAAGATTTAATGGCGCTTGGTATGAGTGTTGATGATGTACTGGATGGAATTGAACATTATGCGGCTTTAGTAGAAATTTATTCGATGCAAACGGCAAATGAACACATGGAAAAATTCATTGATAGCATTTCTGAAAGCGCAAAAGAAATTGCAGAAGCTATTTCATTGATCGCTGCGAAAAAATTATCAGATGTTCATGAACATTCAAAAAAAATAAAAGAACTTGAAACAACAGCTGATCAATATTTGCGAAAAGCGTTAAAAGAATTATTCACAAACGAAAAAGATGTAATCAAAATTATTCAATACAAAGAAATCTATGAAACATTAGAAAGCATCACAGATGATTGCCAAAATGTAGCGAAAACACTTGAAACAATTGTCATGAAAAACGTATAAAGAGGGGTAATGAATGGATTCTTTACTTATACTTACTACTTGTGTGGTTATTGGGGCATTAATCTTTGATTTTATTAACGGTTTTCATGATACAGCCAATACCATTGCCACAGCTGTTTCGACAAAAGCATTAAAAGCGAAACATGCCATTGTGCTAGCGGCTACTATGAATTTCATAGGCGCTTTAACATTTACAGGCGTGGCTCAAACAATTACAAAAGATATTGTAGATCCTTTCACGTTACCAAATGGATCGCTCGTTATTTTAGCAGCGTTAATATCAGCGATTTTATGGAATTTAATTACATGGTATTACGGAATTCCAAGTAGTTCGTCTCATGCTATAATTGGTTCAATTGCAGGAGCGGCAATTATTGCGGCAGGTCCTCATGTGTTGAATTACAAAGGATTTATTAAAATTGTGGAAGCTTTAATTGTTTCACCACTTCTTGCGTTTGTGGTTGGATTTATTATGTATTCTCTTATAAAAACATTTTTTAAAAACCGTAATTTAACAACAACCAATCAACGTTTTCGTTGGTATCAAATTGCAACAGCAGCCATTCAAGCTTACACACACGGAACGAACGATGCACAAAAATCTATGGGTATTATTACGATGGCGTTAATTGCAGGAGGCATGCATACAACTTCTGATATTCCGTTTTGGGTTCAATTATCTTGCGCTATTGCGATGGGGCTGGGAACATCCATTGGTGGTTGGCGTATTATTAAAACTGTGGGCGGTAAAATCATGAAAATTCGTCCTGCAAATGGAGTAGCAGCTGATTTATCTTCGGCTTTAATTATTTTTGGCGCAACGTTTATTCATTTACCTGTTAGTTCAACGCATGTCATTTCTTCTTCCATTTTAGGTGTAGGATCTGCTCACCGAATCAAAGGGGTAAAATGGACAACAGCTAAACGAATGGTGATTACATGGGTCATTACATTGCCGATTTCAGCGGGTCTTGCTGCACTTATTTATTCCTTATTAAAATTATTTAGTTAAAAAGAAGCCTAGAGGCTTCTTTTTATTTTTTAAACGTCAAATTCAAAGAAATAATGAAATCTGAAAAAATAGTATTAATAACGGTTTCTTTTTCAAGAAAGTGAGGAAAAATATCAGAAATCGGACGATAAAATTGTTCAACGGAATCATAAAGAAATAGCCTTTTTCCATTTGTAATGTCACTGTAGGTATTATAAAAATCTAATGAATCTTTATTGTAAATAGCTTCAATCCAAACAACTTCTTTCGGATGCCAAGTAGTGTCGATAATTTGTATTCTTGCCATTATTTTTTTCATTTGAATATCGTGCAAAAACGTCAGTTCAGTTGGTGTTAATGACAAAACATGTTTAACGCGGTTTTTTTGCAAAAAAGCTTTCCAAAACGTATTTAGTTTTTTCATTTATTCACCTCATTTTTTTAAAAAATAGAAGCCAAACGGCTTCTATTTTTAAATTTCTAATAATAATTGCTCTGGGTCTTGTAATAAACGTTTTAAATCATTTAAGGCGTTTTGTCCTGTTGATCCGTCAATTAAACGATGGTCAAAACTAATGGCTACAGAAAGCATTGGAACAATGACGACTTCACCATTTTTAGCAATTGGTTTTTCTGTAATACGACCCACACCTAAAATGGCAACTTCGGGATAATTAATAATAGGCGTAAACCATTGACCGCCAACAGAACCAATGTTTGTTACGGTAAAGCTTCCGCCTTTCATCTCTAACGGAGAAAGTTTTCCCTCTTTAGCTTTTGTTGCTAGTTCGTTGATTTCGTTTGCTAATGCTAATATTGATTTTGTTTCTGCTTGTTTCACAACTGGAACCAATAATCCTTTTTCTGTATCTGCTGCAATTCCGATATTTAAATGATTTTTAAAGATGATTTCATCGGTACTATCGTCAATGGATGCATTTAAAATAGGATATTTTTTTAAAACAGCAGTTAATGCTTTCACAACATAGGGAAGATAGGTTAATTTAATTCCTTGTTGAGCTGCTATATCTTTGAATTTTTTACGATGAGCAACTAGTGCTGTTACATCAAGTTCATCCATCATGGTTACATGTGCAGCTGTTTGTTTGGAGTGAACCATCGCTTTGGCAATTGCGCGACGAATCCCACTCATTTTTTCTCTTCGTTCAGAAGATGTAACGATTATTTCTTCTCTTCTTGGTTCAACGACTGCAACCGTTTCCTCCGCAACGTGGGAACCGTGTTGTACAAATTGATCAATATCGTCTTTTGTGATTCGCCCATTTTTACCTGTTCCTATCACTTGTTTAATTTGAACACGTTTTTCTCGTGCATATTTACGAACAGACGGCATAGCAATTACATAATCTTCTTCTGCGTCTTCTTCTTTTGGTTTTTCGACTTTCGTCGTTTCGCTTGTTGATTCTAAAGAAGAATGATTATGTTTAAACGTAAGATTTTCGTATCCTGGCGCATCTAGTCTAATGAGTGTTTCACCAACAGTGACTGTTTGATCTTCTTGTGCGACAATTTCCAACACTTTCCCTGTTACAGGAGAAGGAATTTCAACGACAGCTTTATCGTTTTGAATTTCAAGTAAAATATCATCTTCTTTTACAGCGTCCCCTGATTGTACAAACCATTTTACAACGATTCCTTCGTGGATACCTTCTCCAATGTCGGGTAATTTAAATTCAAATGACATGCCTATAACCCCTTTTCTTAAAAATGAATAACTTTTAATGCCTTTTCGACGATGTCTTCATGATTAGGTAACCAATCGTCTTCCACTTGAGAAAATGGATAAACCGTATCAACCGCCGTTACACGTAAAACAGGTGCTTCTAAATGGAAAATAAGTTGTTCTTGAATATCGGCAATAACATTTCCAGCAATTCCTGCTTGTCGTTGTGATTCTTGAACGAAAATTGCACGATTTGTTTTTTTAACCGATTTGATAATCGTTTTTAAATCAACAGGACTGATCGTGCGAAGGTCAATAACTTCGGCTGAATATCCTTGTTTTTCAAGTTCAACTGCTGCTTGTAAAGAAGCATGTACCATTGCTCCGTAAGAAATGATGGTAATATCTTTTCCTTTTCGTTTCACATCCGCTACGCCTAAAGGGATTGTATAAGACTCTTCTGGTACTTCTTCTTTAACGGATCGATATAATTTCATATGTTCTAAAAATACGACGGGATCGTTATCTCGAATCGATGAAATCAATAGTCCTTTTGCATCGTAAGGTGTAGAAGGCATGACTACTTTTAATCCTGGTGTTTGAGCTAATAACCCTTCTAAGCTATCTGCATGCAATTCAGGTGTTCGAACACCTCCGCCAAATGGAGAACGAATGGTAATAGGAACTCCATAAGATCCACCCGTGCGGTAACGTAAACGCGCCGCTTGTGCAGCAATTGCATCAAATGTTTCAAAAATAAACCCTAAAAATTGAATTTCCATAATAGGACGAAATCCTTCAAGAGAAAGTCCGATAGCTAATCCGCCAATTCCACTTTCAGCTAAAGGCGTGTCAAATACACGGTCTTCTCCAAATTTTTCTTGAAGACCTTCGGTTGCGCGGAATACTCCACCATTTTTTCCAACGTCTTCACCAAAAATAAGGACTTTTTCATCCTGTTCCATTTCGCTTGTAATCGCGTCTGTAATGGCTTGAATCATCGTCATCTTTGTCATGTTATTTTTGCTCCTTTTCTGCATATTCATCATATTGCGCTTGAAGAGGCTCTGTCATTTCTTCAAACATCAATGTAAGAAGATCTGTTACTTTTTGTTTTGGTTCATTTGTTGCGCGATCAAACGCGATACGAATTTCTTCTTTTGCTTGTTCAACGACTTGTTGCTCTTCTTTTTCATTCCAAATGCCTAAATTTGTTAAATAGGTACGGAAACGAATAAGAGGATCTTTTTTCAACCAATCGTTTTCTTCTTCTTTTGTACGATAACGACTAGGATCGTCTCCTGCCATTGTATGAGGACCGTATCGGAAGTTAACTACTTCAATTAATGTAGGTCCTTCTCCGTTTAGTGCACGGTTTCTTGCTTCGGTAGTTGCTTGACAAACAGCTAATACATCCATTCCGTCCACGCGAATACCTGGTATTCCTGCAGCGACAGCTTTTTGAGCAACTGTTTTTGCTTTTGATTGTTTTTCAACAGGCGTTGAAATGGCAAATTGGTTATTTTGCACAATAAAAATAGCAGGTGCGTTAAATGCTCCAGCAAAATTAATTCCTTCGTAAAAATCACCTTGAGATGTACCACCTTCGCCAATGTACGTGAGCGCTACATTTTGTTTTTTGTTTTTCTTTAATCCAAAGGCAATGCCTGAAGTTTGAGTAATTTGAGCGCCAATAATGACTTGGGGCGTTAGCACATTAACACCTTTTGGGATTTGACCACCTTTATAATGACCTAATGAATATAAATAAAGGTGATGAAGTGGCAATCCATGATAATAAAGAGCTGCAAATTCACGGTAAGCAGGAATTAGCCAATCTTCTTTATCTAACACAAATTGTGTGCCGATGATGCTTGCTTCTTGTCCTGCAAAAGGTGCATGAAATCCAAGGCGACCTTGTCTATTTAAACTAACATTTCGCTGATCCCACGTGCGTGTAAAAACCATACGTTTCATCATTTCTTTTAGCTGTTCATGTGTATAAGGAGACGTATAAGATGGATCAGTAAGTTCTCCTTTTTCATTTAAAAGTTGAAAAAGCTCTAATTCATTCGATAAAGTTGACATAAAAAAATCCTCTCCTTTACTGGATACTTCTATTATTAAAAAATTAATTAAAATACCCTTGTTAAAATAGTTCCATTTTGGAAACCAAACCGTATCAAAAAATGAGTATAATAAAGATATACCAACGAAAAGGGTGGATGAACATGAATATAAATGACCGAATTCGATTAACTGTGATGAAATTGCGAGAAGAAAAAGGATGGAGCCAAACTGAATTTGCAGAAAAACTAAATATCAGTCGAAGTCATATGAATAAACTTGAAAATGGACATTTGCAACTTTCGATTCCTTATGTAAAACAAATGGCGGATGTGTTAAACGTTTCAATCAATGAATTGATTGGAGAAAAAGAAGAAAAGGTGATGAACCAATTGGCATTAAATGTAGAAGAAATTAATCAAGAAATCTTAAAACTTGTTGTAGATGAAGATTATCATTTGATTCAACTGCCTGATGAGTTATTGTTAACGGAGAAAAAACTTGAAAAGTGGAAACAAGATGCCGAATCAGGATCGATTATTGTCAATGCCTCGGGTTGTCGTTTTATCATTCTGACCATTCGAAAAGGAAAAACAGCAAAAGTGGGCTTTGCTAATATTGATCATGCCAATTGGGAACTTTGTGATCCTTTGTTTGATACAACGGATGAATTGATTGAATGGTTTGCTTCGTCCATTGAATGTCCTGTTATTGACGTGTTTTCTGTTAATCAAGTTCAACCGCAATTACCTGGAGAAAAATATATTTAAAAAAAGACTTGCCTAATTAAGGCAAGTCTTTTAACTGTCAACGATAATTTTGGAAAGACCTTTATCTAATTGTTGCTTGGTCTGAGTTAAAATAAAATTTTCAAAGTGTTCTTTTGCTTTATCTGCTGATGAAAGTGGATACGAAATAAGATCATTTTGTAAAAATAAGTAATAATACTCATGAAAAAGAAAAAAATAAGCGTGTTTAGCATGATTGTAACAAGAAATATGTGGATGCAAAAAACATAGATCTTCAATTTCATCAAAGGAATAGGTTTTTCGTAAAAGATCATATAGTAGATTTTGTTTCTCCTCGGATAACCAATTAAAGGATGTATTGAAATAATCTTTAGGAGGAGAAAGAACAAAACGTGTTCGATGAAGATTATAAGAACGATTTAAAATTTCAGGAATGGTTTCCTCGATTTCTTTTTTCGAATTTACCGAAAATCGTTTTTTGGAAATATTATCCACCAAATAGAAGACATTCTCATGAATTTGGAATTCAAGGTTGATACTGGTTGAACGATAGTCAAAATGGAAAAAGGTATTATCTCCAAGCGTTGTGATACTCGTTCGAGGTTCTTTTCCTTTAATAGTTTGTACGACATTGGTGATGCACTCATACGTCTCCCGAACGCGTTTTTGTTCTTGTTCGTAGGTTTGTTTAATGGAAAGATCTAAATATTTAATCCAATGAAAGGTATTCACTTGGAAAAGACCAATAGACTGGAAAAAATCTTTTTCATTGGATGTAATCATTTGAAAGTGATATTTTTTTAAAAAATTGTCATAAGCATTTTGAAAAAAATAACTAAAAACAGATGGAGAAAAAATAATCATCGATACTTTTTTATCTTTAGCCACTTCATCACATAGCAAAAAAATGAAAGACAAAATCGATTTATTGAACTGTTTTTTTGATGTTTTAATAGGAGAAGAAAGATACAAACAATCACGATTTTGTTCAATGGAAATAGAAAAAAGACCAATGATTACTTGATTGTCAACATACGTAATTTGTTCACGTATGTTTAATTCTTTTTTCCATTGAATAATTTTTTCTTGAATAGTCAAATTGACACACCTTCTTTTTTAGTTTTTATTGTTCTTTTATCGCTGAAATTTTTTCGTCCATTTGTTTCTTTACTTTTTCAAAAACAAATGTTTCAAATGTTTTTTTGGCTTCATCGTATTTTTCTTTTGGAAAAGTACGGAAGTTGCTTTCTAAACACAAAAAGTAGGTACCAGAAAAATAAAAGAAAACAATGTTAGAAAAAGGTTCATAATAATTCGTTTTCTTTTTTTTGTGTAAAAAACAAAGATCTTCAATTTTGTTAAAATCCAACGATTGAAGCAACGTTTGATAAACGTTATGTTTATTATTTTCATTCAAAAACGAAAATAAGTTATTAAAATAACTTTTTGGCGGAGAAGTAGTAAAAATAATTCGCTGTCGATTGTAACAATCGTTTAATAAGTTCATCATATTTGTTTGAATTTCTTCAAATGAATTAACAGAGTAGCGTTTTTTAGATGTGTGATGAATTAAATAAAAGTGATTGTCTTCTATTAAAAATTCCGTTTGGCAACTCGTTTCTCTGTAAGAAAAATGAAAGAAGATCGAATGATCATCTAACGTATCCATGTTTGTGCGCACTTCTTTTTTTGCAAGATTTTTAATAAATTTTTTAATTTCTTTTTTTGTTTTAAGCATACGATCGTGTTCTTTTTGATCTAAAATGAGATATTTAATTTTGTGGTGAGTGCTAATATAAAAAAGTCCTTTTTCTTCTAATGATTTTCTTTCGCGAGAAGAAATGCTTTTGCATTCAATGGTTTGTAAATAATCTTGCTCGTTTAAAAAATAATTAAACACGGTTGGAGAAATGACCAGTTTCATTTGTTTTTGTTCTTTTGCAACTTCTTCCCAAAAAGAAAGACAACATTTTAAATACGTGTTTTGGTGCGTGACATTGTGGGTATTGATATCTGCATGAACATAAAAACATTCATGTTTGTTTTCTCCGTATGTTCGAAAAGGACCAATTAATAGTTGATTTTCGGAAAAAACCATGGGATCGCGAAGTTCAAACGACTTTTTTATTTTTTCGATATTTTCTAAAATATTCATATTTTTCTCCTATTTTTTATTTTTTATGATAATTAAAACATATTTAAAAAAAGAAAGATAGGTATTTAAGGAAAAAATTGAAAATGAAAAAGAGATTGAAATAAGATATACTTATTATATAAGAGGTGATAGAAATGAATGAGTACATAAAAGTAAAAGGTGCAAAAGAAAATAATTTAAAAAATGTTGATATAGAATTACCACGAAACAAACTAATTGTATTTACAGGGTTGTCAGGTTCAGGAAAGTCAAGTTTAGCGTTTAACACCATTTATGCAGAAGGACATCGACGTTATGTGGAAAGTTTGTCTTCATATGCTCGTCAGTTTTTAGGACAAATGGATAAACCAAAAGTAGATAGTATTGAAGGATTATCTCCAACAATTGCAATTGATCAAAAAACAGCTTCACGTAATCCACGTTCAACGGTTGGAACGGTCACAGAAATTCATGATCATTTACGCTTATTGTTTGCACGAGTAGGAACACCTTATTGTCCCAATTGTAAAACAGAAATTAAAGCACAAACTATAGGGCAAATTGTTGATCATATGATGAAGCTTCCAGAAGGAACGAAGTTACAAGTGCTTGCTCCAGCTATTCGAGGAAAAAAAGGAGAGCACCAACAGGTATTTTCTGACCTTAATAAACAAGGATTCATTCGTGTGCGTATTGATGGAGAAATGACAGAAATTCAAACGGAAATGAAGCTGGAAAAAAACAAAAAACATACCATTGAGGTCGTGGTAGATCGCTTAAAGATAAAAGAAGATGTGCGAGCACGATTAACAGATTCTGTTGAACTTGCTGTTAAAGCAGGAAATGGATTAGTTATCGCTTTAACAGATGATGATGAAAAGCTTTATAGCCAAAATCATTCGTGCGCAACATGTGGATTTAGCTTTGAAGAAATTTCACCACGTGCATTTTCATTTAACTCTCCTTATGGTATGTGTAAATCATGTAATGGGCTGGGATTAACGCAAGAACCAAATTTAGAAAAAATTATTGTACAGGATAAAACGATTGAAGAAGGTTGTTTTCCTTACATTATAAATTCTCGCTATTATCGACATTTGTTAATGGCATTTTGTGAAGCAAATGAGATTCCTACGAATGTGCCGTTTCAAGAATTGTCAAAAGAACAGCAGGATATTTTGCTAAAAGGTTCAAAAGAACCTGTTTCGTTTCATTATCGCAATTTAATGGGAAAAACAAATCAACATCGTTTTCCAGAAGGAATTGGCGGCATCATTAAAATTATGAAAGCTAAATATGTAGAAAAAGAAGAAGTACCAGAAGATTTAGAAGAACAAAATGATGGACTCTTTACATTTGTAACGTGTAAAACATGTAAAGGGGCACGTCTTCGTCCTGAAATGTTATCCATTAAAGTTGGTGATAAAAACATCAATGAAATTGGGAACATGGCAATTAAAGATTCAAAAGATTTTTTTGAAACATTAACACTGTCAGAAATGCAAATGCAAATTGTTGAACAAGTAAAAAAAGAAATACTAGCACGTCTTCAATTTTTAAATGAAGTAGGTCTTGATTATTTAACATTATCAAGAAGTGCAAATACATTATCGGGCGGAGAAGCACAGCGTATTCGTTTAGCGACGCAAATTGGTTCAGGATTAACAGGTGTATTGTATGTGTTAGATGAGCCAAGTATTGGGCTTCATCAACGTGATAATGATCGACTTTTGGCGAGTCTTCAACGATTGCGTGATTTAGGCAACACTTTGATTGTTGTTGAACACGATGAGGATACCATGAAAATGGCGGATTACATTGTGGATATCGGTCCAAAAGCAGGAAGCCATGGTGGAAATATTGTTGCAAGTGGTACATTTGAAGAAATTTTACTAGCAGACTCGCTGACAGCTGATTACTTATCAGAACGTAAAAAAATTGAGGTTCCTGCTAAACGAAGAGAACCGAGCGATTATTTAGAAATTAAAGGTGCTTCTGAAAACAATTTGAAAAATGTGAATGTGAAAATTCCTCTTGGCGTTTTGTGTTCAGTAACAGGTGTATCAGGGAGCGGAAAATCAACCTTAATCAACCAAACGCTTTATCCTTATCTTGCGCATACATTAAATGGAGCAAATGAACGATATGGCATGCATAAAGAAATTAAAAATACAGAAGCGATTGATAAAATCATTAATATTGATCAATCACCTATCGGTCGAACGCCACGAAGTAATCCTGCGACATATGTAGGGGTCTTCGATGAAATTCGTAAATTATATGCATCTTCTCCTGTAGCGAAAACAAGAGGATATCAACCAGGTCGTTTTTCATTTAATGTAAAAGGCGGTCGCTGTGAAGCTTGTCGTGGAGACGGTGTTGTAAAAATTGAAATGCACTTTTTAAGTGATGTTTATGTGAAATGTGATGTATGTAACGGAAAACGTTATAACGCGCAAACACTAGATGTATTGTATAAAGGAAAAAATGTTCATGATGTATTAGAAATGACCGTAGAAGAAGCAAGTGAATTTTTCAAACACATTCCTAAGATTCATCGAAAATTATCAACCATTGTTGATGTAGGATTAGGATATGTAAAATTAGGTCAACCTGCTACCACTTTATCGGGCGGAGAAGCGCAACGCGTAAAATTAGCCTTTGAATTATCAAAACGTTCAACTGGTAAAACATTATACGTACTAGACGAACCTACAACAGGACTTCATATTCATGATGTGTACCAATTATTGCACGTACTAGATCGTTTAGTCGAAAAAGGAAATTCTGTTTTAGTCATTGAGCACAATTTAGATGTGATTAAAGTTAGTGATTATGTGATTGATTTAGGTCCAGAAGGTGGAAATGGCGGAGGAAAAATTGTTGCCAAAGGAACACCTGAAAAAGTAGCACGAACAAAAGGAAGTTACACAGGTAAGTATTTAAAAAAATTAGGATTATAAAAGAACTCGAAAGAGTTCTTTTTTTTGTCAAAAAGTGTATAAGGAATAGACAGAAAGGACAAAAAAAGATAGAGTGCGAAAGCAAAGAGGTGATGAATAATGACATGGATTGTCATACTTTCTATTGTGCTGGTAAGTGCCTTAAAAATAGCTATTACATGTTTACCAACTCCTGTCGTAGAATGGCTCGTGAATAAATTTAAAGTACATCCTACGTTACAGACAGAAAACACTTCTCTTACGATTGATGGAAAGTCAATTGAAGGAGAAGAAAAAGAAACATTCCTTCGAATGTTTAATGAAGCAGCTTTTATCAAACAACACTACATTTACCCAGGGAATGAACATTATTTTTTAGAACCTGAAAGTGGTCAAACACCTATTGTGATGACAACCGAAATAGATAAAAAAGAAGTTACAATATTTGTTTTTTGTTATCCTGATCGTGTAGATGTTGTTAAAAAAATGAAAAAGAAAGTAATTGCTTACAGCATATTATCGGATGAAATTCAAAAAAGATGCAAATAACTGCATCTTTTTTTTTATGAGAAAAGAAAAAATTTTCTAAATATTTTCGGTAAAAAAGGAAAAAAGTTTTTTCGACAAAATAAGGTTTTTGTGAAATAAAACTTCATGTGTTCACGCATCATAGAATTTGGGGGTATTTTTATGAAACAATTGTTTGGTGTTTTGCAAAAAGTAGGTAAAGCGCTAATGCTTCCTGTTGCAATTCTTCCTGCGGCTGGTATTTTGTTGGCGTTAGGTAACTTGCTTCACAATCCTGCTTTAACTGATTTGGCACCATTTTTTGAAGCGCATTGGATTCAAAAGTTAGCACAAGTAATGGAACAAGCAGGATCTATTATTTTCGGAAATCTTCCGTTATTGTTTGCCGTAGGTGTTGCGGTGGGATTAGCAGGAGGAGATGGTGTTGCAGGTCTTGCAGCTATTATCGGTTTTTTAATTATGAACGTAACAATGGGTGTTGTAGGTGACATTACAGCAGACATGGTTGGAAAAAATCCTGCTTATGCAAATGTTTTAGGTATTCCAACGCTCCAAACAGGTGTATTTGGTGGGGTTATTATTGGGATATTGGCTTCTTCCATGTATAAGAAATTCTTTAATATTGAATTACCTTCTTATTTAGGCTTCTTCGCTGGGAAACGTTTTGTTCCAATTATTACAGCGGTAGCTTCATTAATTTTAGGGATTGTGATGTATTATGTATGGGGTCCTATTCAAGCGGGATTAAATACATTTTCTCATAGTATGATTGATTCCAATAAAACATTAGCAGTTTTTCTTTTCGGTGTTATTGAACGTTCATTAATTCCATTTGGACTTCATCATATTTTCTATTCGCCTTTTTGGTTTGAATTTGGTCAATATACCGATGCAACAGGAAAAATCGTACGAGGAGATCAAGCGATTTTCTTTGCACAATTAAAAGATGGTGTGCCTTTAACAGCAGGTTCGTTTATGACAGGTAAATATCCGTTTATGATGTTTGGTCTTCCTGCGGCAGCACTTGCTATTTATCATACTGCTCGTCCTGAAAATAAAAAATATGTAGCAGGTATTATGGGTTCAGCGGCATTAACATCTTTTTTAACAGGAATTACAGAACCGATTGAGTTTTCATTTTTATTTGTAGCTCCTGTCTTATTTGGTATTCATGCTATATTCGCTGGTTTATCATTTATGACAATGTATTTATTACATGTTAAAATCGGAATGACGTTCTCGGGTGGGGTTATTGATTATTTGTTATTTGGTGTAATTCCAAATAAAACAGACTGGTGGTTAGTAATTCCTGTAGGTTTAGTATTTGCTGTTATTTATTATGTTGGTTTCCGTTTTGCGATTGTGAAATTCAATCTTAAAACACCAGGTCGTGAAGATAAAACGGAAGAAAAAACAACTACAACAGCGGGAGAACTTCCACATAAAGTATTAGAGGCGCTTGGTGGTCAAGAAAACTTAACACACTTAGATGCATGTATTACGCGTTTACGTGTACAAGTAAAAGAACCGACAAATGTAAATAAAGAAGGATTAAAACAACTAGGAGCTGCGGGTGTATTAGAAGTTGGAAATAACATTCAAGCTATTTTCGGTCCTAAGTCAGATAATTTAAAAGGGCAAATTCAAGATATTATTGATGGAAAAACACCTGTTGTTGTTGAAGAAACAAAAGAGACAACTACAACAACTTCAGCTGCGCTGGATTTAGTTGCGCCATTAACTGGAAAACTTCTTTCGATTACAGACGTTCCTGATGCTGTATTCTCTGGAAAAATGATGGGAGACGGTTTTGCTATTGAGCCGACAGAAGGTACCGTTGTTTCACCTGTATCAGGTAAGATTATCAATGTGTTCCCTACAAAACACGCTATTGGTATTCAAGCAGATAATGGAACGGAAGTATTAATTCATGTAGGAATTGATACCGTGAAATTAAAAGGTGAAGGGTTTGAATTATTGGTTGAAAGTGATCAATTAGTTGATAAAGGTCAACCGTTATTAAAGGTGGATTTAGCTTATATTAAAGAGCGCGCAACTTCGACAATTACGCCAATTATTTTCACCAATTTACAACCAGAACAAGCAGTGGCAGTAGTAAAAGAAGGAAATGTAACAGCAAAAGATGAAAACATCATTGAAATTAAGTAAAAAAAGCGGCAACTTGCCGCTTTTTTAATCTGTAAAAAAGGGATTCTATTTTTTCCAAGTAAAGAAATAAACGTGAAGAAAATGAGGTGAAATGATGTTTTTTCAAAAAATGCTTAACAGAATATTGAAAAAAGGAACAAAAACGACAGAAATGCCAACTAAAAACACACAAGAAATTGACCAAGATTTATTTCTTCAATTAGAACAGTTTAGAGAAGATACAAAATCTCTTGATTATTTGCGAGATGAAATGAAAAGTGCTTATAAAGGGAAAAGTGAAGAAGAAATTGTTAAAAGCTTAGCGCAAGTGTTAGCGCAAGATAAAAAAAGACGTTCAAGTTGATCGTCTTTTTTTGAATTAATTGTATAATAAGAAAAAGTATAGAAAAGAGGGAAAATATGAATGAAAAAATAAAAAAATGGCAGAAAAATTGGGAAAAACAATACAGCAAAGTACGCCTTCGATGGATGCACGAACTTTCGCCAAAGGCATTTCAGTGGCTTAACTCGGTAGAACTTTTGTACGGAGAAGTATATGGGGATACATCTATTATCTATTTTCGGGCTAATAATCAAAAATACCGTTTAGAGTTTCAAACGTTCAAACAAAGAAAACCCTTAATCTATATTAAAAAAAATTTGGAACATTATGTACTAAATAATGATCAAAAAACATTGAAATACAGAAAACCATTTAAAAAAGAAGAAGCCAAAATGATTGAAGCGTTTTTATTATCAATGGAACGAGAAATAAAAATAGCAGCAAGAAAAATGAAAATTGAAGAACATGAAAAAAATGATGGCTTTGTAGAAAAACTTGTAGGGTTACAAAAAGGAATGTGGCATTCTTTTTTTGGGACATAAATAAGAAAAGAAGACGTTTACGCTGAACGTCTTCTTTGTTTTAAGATAAAATTTCTCACTAAAAAGTTAAATTCTTCTTTTTGTTCAATGTTAGACAAATGACCTGTTTTTTCAAATCCATGAAATTCTGATCCTGTAATCAAAAAATGAGTTTGTAATGAACAAATGTAAGGAACAACTTTGTCTTCTTTGCTCCCAATCACAAGAGTCGGTACATCGATTTTACGTAAAGTAGATAAATAATTAGAACGAAGTGACGAAAGAGAAGTTGTTTTATATACATCTTTTCGAATTAAAAAAACATTTTTTGTTTTTTCAAATAATGTTTGATCTTCTTGATTGAATAAACATTTTTTTGCGGAAGCATTATGTAAAGTTTCTTGATCGACAGATTGAATTTTCCGCATTTGACTTTGGAAAAACAACGTGTTTAAGAAACAAGATGAATAAGAGAACGTATTTGATAAAATAAGAGAAGAAACACGTTCAGGAAATTCTTTGTAAATTTCTTGTGCGATAATTCCTCCAAGTGAAATCCCACAAAAATGAGCTTTTTGAATACCTAACTTATTTAATAAATGAATAATATCTTTTGCGAATTGTGCTACACTAATATTATCATTTTCATTCCATTCTCCGTGTCCTCGTAAATCAGGAATAATTAAACGAAAATGGTTGGAAAGTCCAAGTTGATCATTCCAGGCTTCTTTTCTATTTCCTAAGCCATGAATGAAAACAAGAACTTCTCCTTGTCCGATATCCAGGTAGTAAGACATCTTTTACATCCCCTTCCATTTTTTACTTATCGTCATTATTCCTATTGTATCGAAGGAAAGACAAAAAGACAAGTACCTTTCGACAAAAAAACCGCTTTTTGCGGTTTTTTTATTTTTCGACTCGAAATTGTTTTGTTGAATTAAATAAATCTTCACTAATATCTTGTAGATGTTTCGTAATATTTTCTACTTCTTTTACCATATTCAATTGTTTTTCAATAAAACGAGAAAAATCATTTGTTTGGTGGGAATTGTTTTGCGAAGTTTGTTGAACTTCTAACATGGATTCAATCGTTTTGGTTGTTTCTTCTTTTACCTTTTCTGTTTTAGTTGCTACTGTTTCAAATTTTCCACTAAGTTGATTAATTGTAGTAGCAATTTCAGAAAACATCTCTTTTGTTTGTTTTGTTGAAATATTTCCCTCTTGAATTTGGAAACTGCTTTTTTCCATTGCTGATACTGCTGTTTGAATAGAAGATTGCATATCTTGGATGAGTGATGTGATAGTATCTCCAGATTTTTGTGATTCTGTTGCTAATTTTTTCACTTCTTCTGCTACAACGGCAAAACCTTTTCCTACATCTCCTGCACGCGCAGCTTCAATGCTGGCATTTAACGCAAGTAAGTTCGTCTGAGTGGCAATTTCTTGAATAAATGTAACAAATTGTTCTACTTCTTTTGATTTTTCTTTAACGACACTTACTGCGTGAACTGTTTCTTTGTTTGTGGTATCAATTAATTCCATTTTTGTTACTGTATCTTCCATCGTTTTTTGCCCCTCTATAGCTAAGGAGTTTACCTTTTTATTTGTTTCTTCTACTTCTGAAGAAAAAAATTGAATGTCATTCATTTCATTTTTTACGCGTTCTAAGTCTTTTACTTCTTTTTCGATAGAATAAACTTGATTTGAACTTTTTTCTTTTAATTCTTCAATATAGATTTTTGCGTTTGTTGTTGATGATTGGATGGAATGTATTGTTTCTTTCAATTCTGAAGAGGTTTGATTAGTTGTATTGCTGTGTTTTTTGATGGATGTAATCATTTCTCTTAAGTATAAAAGCATCCCCTCAAATGAAGAAGCCAACATTCCAATTTCATCTTTTGAAGTTACAGGAATAGAAATGGTTAAATCTCCATTTTTAACTTGATTAATAGAATGAATAATAGATTTGATAGGTTTTGTAATAATAGATGCAATTACAAAAGAAATACCTATTGAAATAATCATAACAACAGCAGTAGTGATAACAATTGTTAGTTGATTCTGTTTGATTTTTTTATAAATATCGGTTCCATCAAAATCAGCCCCAACTATTCCTAAAAACGTTCCATCTTTTGATTTAATAGGGCTATAAGCAGAAACAAGTGCTCCCCAACCTTCCGATGCCGTTAACTCTCCTAATACGACTTGTTGTGTATGAAGTGCTTGTTTCATTTCAGGAAAATCTTCGCTTTCAATATCCATTGGTAAGCTAATATCATCTTTTGATGTTTTTTCATCATATCCGTCAATTAAATATGCCATTTTCCCGTCATTTGTTAAAATGGCTGTGAATAAATAATTTAATCCATTTGTCTTTTTTAATTGATTTAATTGTTGTCGAATATGTTGATACTCCTTTGTTTTTATTGCGACTTTTGCTCCTTTAGTTATGGCTACTTCTTTAACTTTTTCAAATTCATCTGGATCAATGGACTCTCCAGCCTGAATTGTAATATTCCTTGCTAAACTTCCTATAGACTCTTTAATAAGAGAAGTAGAATTATGGTAAATAATAGCACTCAATAAAATTTCAGAAAATAAGATTAAAATACTGATAATAAGTGTAATTTTTGTTTTTAAACTCCTCACGGTAGCCTCCTCATTTAATATCTTTTTTATATTAACGTTCTAACTTTTTTTGTCAAATTTTAACTAAATAAAAAATACATGAAAATGAAAATACAGTATAATTAAAGTAATCTAAAAAAGAAAAGAGGCAAAAAAATGAATGTAGAAAAATGGCAAGAAAAATGGGATAAATTATTTGAACGTGTGCGTCTTCGTTGGATTACTACTCTTTCTCCAAAAGCGTTTGAATTTATGAAAGATATAAAAGTCTTATATGGGGAACAATACGGAGGGAAATATGTGTTGTATTTTAAAAGTATCAATCGTAAACATCGAATTGAACTAGAAGATATAAGTCGTGCTACGCCGAATATAGGGATTATAAGAGGTTTTGATTTTGCGATTTTAAATAATTACACGTCAAATACTCGTTTTTATCCTAAACATCCCTTTGAAGAAAAAGATGCGTCTCCTATTATGGAGTTTTTGAAGGATGTAAAAAATGAACTTGTAGAAATGGTCGTTGAATTAAATAGAGAAAAACAAGAAAAAGATAACCAAAAAACAGAAGACATGTTGGTAGGATTAACCATCGTATCAGTTGATAAGAAAAAAAGAACAGGTACGTTAAGCAATGGGACAATTATCCCTCTTCATTCTGCTTTTTTAGATGTTGAAGAAGCGTCAACTAATGACATTTTAAATGGATTAGAATAAAACTCTGAGAATATCTCAGAGTTTTTTTAATCTTTTCTTGACGAGAAAGAAAGAAATCGTATAATGCAAGCAATTAAAAGGGGTGATAAAATGAAAAAAATCACAGTGGAACAATTGGTTAAACGCTTTTCTTTAGAAGTGTTAGGTGGAGAAAGTGCACTTGTGAATGAAATTGAAAGTGAAGATTTACATCGTCCTGGTTTAGAATTAACGGGATTTTTTGATTTTTTTCCGTTTGAACGCATTCATTTGTTAGGGAAACAAGAATTTTCATATATTTTTTCTTTATGTGAAGAAGAAAGACGTGTCCGTATGAGAGAATATATTGAACAAAAACCGCCTTGTGTTATTATTACACGAGATCAAGAAGGGCTGGAAAATTTAGCTTTAGTTTGTGAAAGTGAAGGAGTTCCTTTGTTGCGTACAACCGAAAAAACAACTGAATTTATGGGGAAATTACATACTCATCTTCGAAAAGAACTAGCAAGAGAAATTGGAGTGCATGGCGTATGTGTAAATGTATTTGGCGTAGGTATTTTAATTCGAGGAACAAGTGGGATTGGTAAAAGTGAAGTTGCGCTTGAATTAATTAAAAAAGGGCACCGTTTAATTAGCGATGATCTTGTTATTTTAAAACAAATCGGACCTGAAGCATTGATTGCTACACATAATGGTAATAACCGAGATTTTCTTGCACTTAGAGGAGTAGGGCTTGTTGATATTACACGTTTATACGGATCTGGAGCTTGCCAAGAAGAAACAAAAGTCAATATCGATTTGCTTTTATCTCCTTGGGATAAAGATCGTTATTATGATGCCATGGGTGTTGAAAAGAAAACTGTTCAATATATTGATACAAAGGTGGAACATATTGAAATTCCGATTCGACCTGGACGAGATATTTCGACACTTATTGAAGTGGCAGCAAAAAATTGGCGTTTGGAACAAAATGGTTATGATGCATTAGTAGAATTTAATGAACGTTTAAAAGATCAGTGGTGAAACATCTTCTTATGAAGATGTTTTTTTGTTACAATAGAAAAGAAAAAGGAGGTGTAATCGTTAGAAAATTATTCTAACGAAACTATGTTAAAAAAGATAACTGTGCATGATTTAGTGCAAAAATTTCAATTTGAAGTGTTAGCGGGAGAAAATGGATTAAATCAGCCCCTTGAATGTGATGATTTGCACCGTCCTGGTCTAGAATTTACAGGTTTTTTTCGATTTTTTCCAAATGAACGAATTCAAGTCTTAGGAAAGCAAGAAATTTGTTATTTACATTCGCTTTCGTGCGAAGAACGAGAAGAACGTATTGAAGGAATTGTTAAAAAGCATCCTCCTTGTTTTATTATTACAAGAGGACAACAAGAATTAGATTATTTTGAAAAATATTGTGCTCAAGAAGAAATTCCTCTTTTGAGAACCAATGAAAAAACAACAAAAATAATGAGCAAACTAAATAATTATTTAGAAAAAGAATTAGCTGAAGAAATTGGGATTCATGCGGTTTGTTTGAATATATTTGGTGTAGGGATCTTACTTAGAGGAGATAGTGGAATTGGCAAAAGTGAATTGGCACTATCTTTAATTGAAAGAGGGCATCGTTTAATCAGTGATGATATGGTAAATTTAAAACGAATTGATCCTGAAACATTAATGGGTACGCACAATGATAATAATCGTCATTTTTTAGCCCTTCGAGGTATTGGGTTAATTGATATTATTAGACTTTATGGGACAGGTTCTTTCCAAGAAGAAACGAAAATTGATCTTGATGTATTACTTTCTCCTTGGGATGAAAAAACCTATTATGATGCCATTGGTTATGAAAAGAAAAAAAGTAAATATTTAGATGTAGAAGTGGATCATATTGAAATACCGATTCGACCTGGACGAGATATTGCCGCACTTATTGAAGTAGCTGCGAAAAATTGGCGTTTAGGACAACAGGGATACAATGCGCTTGAAGAATTTGAAGAACGAACGGCAGAAGGATACAAATAAAAAAGACGACGATGTCGTCTTTTTTATTTTTCGAAGGAGAAAGAAAGTATGAACGAAACTTCCTTAAAATAGGAAGGTGATAAAATGGGATATGAAAAACAAAAGCGAGAGTTAAAAGAAGTGTTAGAAACAGGATATCCACTTCTTTATATTGTGTCTGAAGATGAACGTCCTGTAATGGAAGCTTTAAAAGAAGTTCAAACACAGTTGAGTCGTACATATGAATTTTATTCATGGGATTTGCAAGGGAGAATGTATAATGAAAAAGCAGAAGAATACCGTGTGAAAGTCATCAAAAAAGGCGATCAAAAAGAGCAAAAAAATTATGACAGTTCGGAACTGATGGAAAAAATAAAAAACCAAAAAGAACATGTAATCGGCGTTTTTCACGACTTACATTATAAATTTAAAGGAAAAGATGAATATATGAATCGACGATTAAAAGAATTTTTTTATGATGTGTCCATGCCATTTAGTCCAAATTTTTCATTATCTAAATACAATCGAGCGACAGATCCTTTTTATAAACATATTATTATTACAGCGCCTTTATTAGAAATTCCAAAAGAAGTAGAGAAATACTTTTATGTCATTGATTTTGGTTTACCGCAACAAGTTGAAATTAATGAAATAGTAGAAGATGTAATAAATGAACAATCGATCATTCTCACAAAAGAAGAACAAGAAAGTGTTATAAATAGTGCAATAGGGTTAACGGAAAGTCAAATCTTTTACGCATTAAAGCGCTCGATTGTCAAAAACAATGGAAAAATAGACTCAAAAGATATATTGGATGAAAAAAAACAACTCGTAAAAAAAGAAGGATTCCTTGAATTTATTGATTCGCCTGTTGAATTTAAAGATGTAGGTGGATTACACCATTTGATCCAGTGGATTCAAAAAAGAAAACTGGCATTTAAAGAAGAAAACAGAGAAAAATATACCATAACTATGCCAAAAGGTGTCATGATTACAGGTGTTCCAGGATGCGGAAAATCTCATAGTGTAAAAGCAATTTCAAGTTATTTGGGATTTCCATTGCTAAGACTTGATATTGGAAGTTTGATGGGAGGTTTATTAGGAGAAAGTGAGCGAAATTTACGAAAAGCGATTAAAATGATCGAATCTATTTCACCTTGCGTGCTATGGATTGATGAAATTGAAAAAGGTGTACCGAATTTTAAAAACAAAGATGTACACGAAACGGTTAAACGAATGGGTTCTACTTTATTAACATGGTTGCAAGAAAAAACAGCGCCTGTTTTTGTTGTTGCAACAGCAAATAACTTAGATAATTTAGCACCTGAATTGCTTCGAAAAGGTCGATTTGATGAAATATTTTTTGTTGATTTGCCTAATGAAAAAGATCGTCGCGATATCTTATCTATACATTTGCAACATAAAAAATTAACGCCTAAAACATTTGATTTGTCTCAATTAAGTAAAGAAACGTATGGTTTTTCGGGAGCAGAAATTGAAACATTAATTAATGAAGCGGTATTAGAAGCAGCAATAAACGAACGATTCGCAGAACAAATTGATTTAATAAAAGAAATACAGAAAACGGATCCAATGAGTCGAACAATGAAAGAACAAGTAGAAACTATACGAACATGGGCAATTCAACATAATCTTCGATTAGCGAATGATTTATTTAAAGAAGAAGATACAACCTTTGGAATTTTATAAAAAAACGACCTATAAGTCGTTTTTTCTTTTATAATGAAAAAAAGGATAGAAAGGAATGAACAAAATGCAAAGCGCTTTAGAAAGATGGCAAGAATTTTGGGATAATCAATTAAAAAAAGAGCGTGTACGTTGGACATTACAAGTTTCTCCTGAAGTAATGGAGTTTTTCAACTCCATTAGATGGACACACGCCAAAGAACAAAACGGAGATATTGTTAGTTTAAATACAGATGAATATTCTTACACTCTCTTTAATTTTGGTGGTCCAATTCAAGTTGGTTTGTATAAAAAAGGAATAAGAACAAAAGAAAGTTGTCTTCTTAGAAGAGAAGCACGTACAGGGAATATCTCCTTTCGAGAACCTTTTACATTTGAAAAAGAAGCAAAATTCGTATTAGAGTTTTTAAAATCAATTGCAGAAGAAGCTTTTTCCTACGGCATTCAAATATATGAAGAAAATGAAAAAAAACAACTTGAACAATTCCATCAAGAAATGGAAAATCAACAAATCATTCATTATAGTCGTGAAAAACAAGTATTTGTGTTAACAAATGGAATGGAAGTGCCTGTTAGTGGTTTAAAGGAAGAATTTCAAGAAAAAGGAGCGAAATAGAATGGAGAATGCTTTAGTGCAATGGCAAAATAGATGGGGAAAACTTTATCAAAATGTACGGTTAAAATGGATTAGTCAACTTTCTCCAGACATTATAGCTTTTTTTAATGATATTAAATGGGTGTACGGAGAAGGAAAAAGCTATGGAATGCTTTCTTGTACATTATATTTTAAATCAAAAGGAAAAACATGGGAGTTGACAATACAAAAAAGTCATATTACAGATGGCATAAAAAATTTTCACATTAGAAAATATCATACAGAACACTATTTAATAAATTATGGATTTAATACGTTGCATATCAGAAAACCTCTTCAAACAAAAGATGAGGGGCAACTAATTGTAGATTTTTTTGAAGAAATAATGGATGAAATGATAAAAGTATCAAATGATATAAGCGAAGAAAGAGAGATAAATGAAAGAAAAGAGTTTGATGAATTGATGAAACGAATTACAATAGTTGGGTATGACAATAAATATGAAGAATTAATTTTATCAAATGGAAAAAGAGTACCTGTAAGTGGAATGTTTCATGAACTAAAAAAAGAAAGAAAAGAGATGATAGTGGATGGAAAAAGCATTAATTGAATGGAAAAAAAGATGGGACCAACACTTTCAAAGTGTACGATTAAAATGGATTCATAAGCTTTCTCCAGATATTTTACATTTTTTCAAAGATATTGAATGGACTTTTGGTGAAATGGATCGTTTCGGTGATTATTCTTATATTTTGTATTTTAAAAGTATGGATAAAATTTGGGAATTAAATATTAAATATGAACACGGAGAACATTTGGAAATGTTTTATATCAAAGAAAAAAATATACGTAATTACCCTTTGGATTATGCTTATCGTAATTTAAATTTTAAACAACCATTTACTACAAAAAAAGAAGCAGAACTTGTTTTTTTATTTTTTAAAGAACTCGGACAAGAAATTAGAAAAACTGCCCAAGAATGTTCAAGAGAACGAATAAAAAAAGAAAAGATGGATTTTGTAAAAGAAATGAAAGAAATCACAGTGCTATCATATGATGAAATTCGAGAAGAACTTCATTTGTCTAATGGGAAAACACTATTCGTTGGGCATATGTTTGAAGAAATACAAAGCGAAAACAAAGAAAAAAGAATACATGCAAAGCCATCATAAGATGGCTTTTTTTCTTGAAAAAGGATACAATAAAAAGAAAAAGGTGATGTTATGTTTTATCAATTTTGGAATGAAAAATGGAAAGAAGAAGTAAATAAACAGCGCGTGCGATGGGTAGTGAATCAATCAAAACCATTTATGCAACAAATGTTTTCGGTACGTATTAAAAGTGTCATTTCTGCCATTCTTGGAACGGAAATATTAATAGAAATAAACGGTCAAGAAACGAAAGTCAGAAAAACATATGATCGTTGGGAGCTAGTTCCTAAACCTAAAAAAATAGATGCTTATTTTGAAGAAAAATTAGCTGAAACAATTGAAAAAGCCTCACTTGAAAAAATGATTGAACAAGTAAAATGGGACAAAATGGAAGAAACAGTTCATTTAAAAGAAGCGTTAAACTGTGATATTTCAGTTATTGAACCAACATTTTATGATCACATTATGATGGTTGAAGGAAAAGAATATGTTTTTATTAATGAAACAACCGAATTAAGTATGATTAAAAATTTTGTTTATTTTCATGGTCTTTCCGCTTTTGTGTTTCGTCAAAAATTATCATTGGCTGCTTTGGAAGAACAATGTTCAAAGGATTCAGATTCAGTCATCAAAGAAATAATACGAAGTATCATCAAAAAAGAGCCATGTATGTATGATATGAATTCTTCAGACTATCAGCAATTGCATGAGTATGTTAAACAGCAAGTAACATTTTTTGAACAAAAACAATACAAAATTGTTAGATATAAAGGATGGAATGTGTATAAAAAAAATACGGTGGAATATTTATTATAAGGAGTGAAAAACGGTGAACAAATTAAAAGAAAAATTAGCTCTATTGCCTCATGATCCTGGTTGTTATTTGATGAAAGATAAAGATGGCGTCATTATTTATGTAGGAAAAGCAAAAGTGCTAAAAAATCGTGTAAAAAGTTATTTTACAGGTTCGCATAATGCTAAAACGCAACGATTGGTTTTAGAAATAGAAGATTTTGAATACATTGTCACATCATCTAATATTGAGGCGTTATTACTTGAAATTAACTTGATCAAAAAACATCAACCTAAATACAATATCTTATTAAAAGATGATAAACAATATCCGTATTTGAAAATTACAAAAGAAAAACATCCTCGTTTGCTTATTACACGAAAAGTCTTAAAAGATGGTGCTAAATATTTTGGTCCGTACCCTGATGCAGGTGCGGCTTCTGAAGTTAAAAAAATATTAGATCGCCTGTATCCACTTCGTAAATGCGACACAATGCCTAAACAAGTATGCTTATATTATCATATTGGACAATGTTTAGCTCCGTGTGTGAATAATGTTTCGCAAAGTGAAAATGATAAAATGATTCAGGAAATTACTCATTTTTTAAACGGAGGTTATCAAGGAGTTAAAAAAGATTTACAACAAAAAATGCAAAAAGCATCTGAAGAACTTGATTTTGAACGAGCAAAAGAATACAGAGATCAAATTCAAGACATTGAAACGATTATGGAAAAACAAAAAATTTATCTCAATGATTTTGTGGATCGCGATGTGTTTGGCTATGCAGTAAAAGATAGCTGGATGTGTGTGCAAGTGTTTTTTATTCGTCAAGGAAAATTAATTGAACGAAAGGTCTCTATTTTTCCTTTTTATAAAGATCCTCAAGAAGAATTAACATCTTTTTTAGGGCAGTTTTATGAAAAAAATATGAAGCCAAAAGAAGTATTACTAACAGATTTAGAAGAAAAAGACGTTGTATCAGAAGCATTAGGAATAAAAATCATTACACCTAAAAAAGGAGAAAAAAAGAAGTTAGTTGATCTTTCAATGAAAAATGCGGAAGTTGCTTTACATGAAAAAATCGCGCTGTTGGAAAAAAAGGAAGAAAAAGCAGAACAAGCGCTTCAAGAATTAGCGGATGTCTTACAAATAGAACGTCCTAATCGAATTGAAGCATTTGATAACTCCAATATTCAAGGAGTGAACCCTGTTAGTGCAATGGTTGTATTTATTGACGGAAAACCAGCGAAAAAAGACTATCGAAAATACAAATTAAAAACAGTTCAAGGTCCTGATGATTACGCTTCTATGCAAGAAGTTATTCGAAGAAGATACACAAAAGCATTAAAAGAATCGCTACCTCTTCCTGATTTAATTGTCATCGATGGAGGGAAAGGACAAATAAATGCGGCAAAAGAAGTGTTAGAAGATGAATTGGGTTTATTAATTCCGCTATGTGGTTTAGCAAAAGATGAAAAACACAATACGAATGAATTATTATCGGGTGAAACATTTTTGCCACTACCTCTTTCTAAAAAAAGCGAAGCCTTCTACTTGTTACAACGTGTTCAAGATGAAGTGCATCGATTTGCTATTACCTTTTTTAGACAGACTCATTCAAAACAAACATTTAAAAGTGTATTAGATGAAATTGAAGGGGTAGGAGAAAAACGAAAAAAACAATTACTTTTACATTTTGGTTCTTTGCAAAAAATGAAGGAAGCAAGCATAGAAGAGTTGAAAAATGCAGGAATGCCTGAACATGTTGCGCTAAAAATAAAAGAAGTGTTAAAAAAATAAAAGAGCCAATAGGCTCTTTTTTGTTAAGCTTCTTTTGTGAACTCGCTCAAAGGAAAATGAATGGAAAACGAATCTTTTTCAACTGAAAATAAATCAAAAATATGGTGATCTTCTCCTAACATATAGGTTGCTTCAAATTCATTACATTCTTTTACGTATGGAAGCTTTAAGGCAGCACGTTTGGATTTTTCATTCACTTTACGAACTTTCATGTAAATTTTGTGAACGGGGTAAAAGGAAAAACATTCATCAAAAAATAAATCTTTGGCGATGCGATTATAACCTTTTCCTTGAAACATATTACCAATCCATGTACCTAAAAAACCATGACCATGTTGAATATCATAAAGTGAAATTATCCCAATAGGCTGATTAAATTCAGTTGTAATAACACGAGAAATCATTTCTCCTTGATGTTCTTTTTCTTCGTTTTGCATGGAAAAAAAGACAAATTCATCATACGAATTAGGTTTTTGTCGAACAAAAGAAAAAACAGTAGGCTCAGTGACCATTTCATATAATGGTAAAAAGTCGTCGTTGGTAATTTTGCGGATCATAATAATCTCCCCCTTTAGAATTTAAAAAGTTGTATGGTGAAACGATTTAAATTCAAGGGCGAGAATCGAACTCGCTAGTACCAATGAATCATTGGTGGCGCACCATTTGCCTTCCTGAATTTTTTGCACTTCAATTAAAAAGTAACGGCAAAAACATCAAATTCTTTATTAAAATGAGAACTTTCTTTCCTCCATCATAACGTAAAAAACGAACGATGGTGAAAAAAGTTGACAAAAAAATTTCCTCCCTTATCATGTCATCGAAAGGGAGTGAAAAAATGATAGTAAGAACAGGAATTAACTGCGCTTTTTGCGGGAAAGATCAATTCGATGTTGATATGGTAATAGAAAAAGAACATGCAAATGTATGCGAAGAATGCGTAGATTTTTGTGCAGAAATTATGGAAGAAGAGAAAGAAAACAAAACGAAAAAGAAGTTCTTCTTTCAAAAACAAGAAACATGTTTTTATTGCAAAAAATCGGAAAATAAGGTGAAAGCAATGGTGAAAGGACCTTATCATTGTATTTGCGATGAATGTATCGAAAAAACAAAGAAAGTCTTCTAACGAAGACTTTCTTTGTTATAATGAAAAAAGAACCACTAAGAGAGGATGAATAAGATGAAAAAAGAAAACTTTACATTGGAAGAACTAAAAAACAAATTAGTAGAAATAAAAAAGCAGTTTGAAGGACCGCTTTTGGCACGTACCATCAAAATGTGTACATCATTTGAAATGGTAAATGTAAGAGAAAGAAAAGAAGAAGGATATTATTTGATCCATATAAAAAATGGATTTGCTAAAATACCTTATTTTGTAAACCATAATCAAGATTATTTGATGCCAGAAAAAGTGATTATGCTGAAACAAGAAGAATTATCAACCATTCAACAAATTGTTCAAGAAGAAGAAAAGAATTTAAATAATTTGAAATATGTATTAGACAAGCAAAAAATAAGAACATTATTTATGTAAACAACGCCCAATGGGCATTGTTTTTAATGAATTGAAGTGATAAAATTAATTGGAAATAAGGATAAGGGGATGAAGAAAATGGTTGAATTGAAAAGTTTCCAAATATTTAATGTCAAAGGGCTCGAAGGGGAAATATTAGGAAAATTCAAACTTGTTAGAGAAAATATTCCAGAAATTCATTTTAACATGAAAAAAGATGAAATTGAATTTGAAATTATAGAAGAAAATAAAAAAGAGATTTTTGAAAATTGGCTAAAAAAAGAAAAAAAACGATATTCATCGTTTATCCATCGATATATAAATGAAATTAAAAAAATAAATGATTATACGGTTTTTAAAGAAGCGAAAATTTTGGAGGAAAAAAAGACAAGATCAAACTTCATTAAAGAAAAATATGAAATATCCTGTCAATATGAAAATCTTCCGTTTAATGTAACATTTTCTCTGATGCCTGAAGTAAAATTGACAACAATTGATTGCGTAATCCCTCTTGCTATTAACAGCGAAGGAAAATTAGAAGAACAAAAAATTGAAATGCATTTAGAAGAAGAAACACTACAACGTATGTGGGAACCTATTCGAGAGAAAACAAGATATAGATTGCAATTACTTCATATGTTAAGAGGAGCTTAAAAAATATTTATTTTAGTAAACGACGGATACGATCCGTCGTTTTTTATGATATAATAGGAAAAATATATATAGAAAGGAAGAAAAATGATGAATTATAACGCAAAAGAAATGGAACAAAAATGGCAAAAAGAATGGGAAAAAAATAAACTATATCAAACAAAGGAAGATAATCAAAAACCAAAATTTTATTGTCTTGAACAATTCCCTTATCCATCAGGGAATCTTCATATGGGGCATATGCGTGTGTATTCACTAGGTGATGTTATTGCGCGATATAAACGAATGAATGGATATAACGTGCTTCATCCGATGGGATGGGACTCATTTGGTCTTCCTGCTGAAAATGCTGCGATTAAATCAGGTGTACATCCTGCAAAATGGACATATGAAAACATTGACTTTATGAGAAATCAGCTAAAAACAATTGGCGTAAGTTACGATTGGGAAAAAGAAGTAACCACTTGTTCGCCTGAATATTATAAATTTAATCAATGGCTTTTTCTTCTTTTCTATGAAAAAGGGCTAGCGTATCGAAAAAAAGCGCCAGTTAACTGGTGTAATAGCTGTCATACAGTACTAGCGAATGAACAAGTTAAAGATGAAAAATGCTGGAGATGTGATAACCAAGTGGTTAAAAAAGAACTGGATCAATGGTTCTTCAAAATCAGTGAATATTCAGAACAACTTCTAGCAGAACTTGATCAACTAGATGGATGGAACGATAAAGTGAAAGCGATGCAGAAAAATTGGATCGGGAAATCAGTTGGAACGAATATTGAATTTTGTATAAAAGATTCTAACGAAAAACTAACTGTTTTTACAACAAGACCAGATACCATTCATGGAATTACCTATATCACACTTGCAGCTGAACATCCAATGGTAGAAAAAATACTTGAAAATCATTCAAATAAAGAAAAAATTAAGTCATTTGTAGAAAATATTAAAAATAAAGATGATCGTGAACGTACATCAACCAAGACGGAAAAAGAAGGAATGTTTACAGGAAATTATGCGATTCATCCGATAACAGGAAAAGAAATTCCAATTTGGATTTCGAACTATGTTCTAATGAATGTAGGAACAGGTGCTGTAATGGGTGTTCCTGCTCATGATAAACGAGACGAAGAATTTGCGAAAAAGTACGATCTTTCCATTGAACAAGTAATTGATGAACAAGGAAAACTTATTCATTCGGAAAAATGGGATGGTCTTTCAATTGAAGAGGCGCAAAAAGAAATTAATCACTATCTATCTGAACATGAAATAGGTGGAAAAACAACAACATACCGTCTTCGTGATTGGCTTGTTTCACGTCAACGTTATTGGGGGACGCCAATTCCAATTATTTATTGCGATCAATGCGGAATTGTTCCAGAGAAAAAAGAAAATCTTCCACTTGTTCTTCCATCTGATGTAACCTTTGATAAAGGGGTAAATCCGCTTGAAACATCAGAAACATTTGTTCATACAACATGTCCGATGTGTGGTAGCCAGGCGAAAAGAGAAACTGATACGATGGATACGTTTGTTGATTCTTCTTGGTATTATCTACGATATACTGATAATCAAAATGAAGAAATTCCGTTTTCTGCAGAAAAAGCAAATCAATGGATGGAAGTTGATGAGTATGTAGGCGGAATCGAACATGCCATTCTTCACCTACTGTATTCAAGATTTTTCACAAAAGTGCTATATGACGAGGGAATGGTCAAAACCAAAGAACCCTTTAAAAAACTTCTAGCCCAAGGAATGGTTCTAAAAGATGGTAAAAAAATGTCTAAGAGTCTAGGGAATGTCATTTCGCCAAGTGAAATTATTGATGAATACGGAGCCGATACGTGCCGTCTATTTATTCTATCGGCTGCTCCTCCTGAACAAGATATTGATTGGAAAGATTCGGAAGTAAAAGGATCTTATCTGTTCCTACAAGACCTTTATGATCTAGTTGCCACTTCAATAAATGGAGAAGTAATAAAAGATGAAACAAAGCAAACAAAAGAATTTAGACGCGTCATTCATCAAACGATTAAAAAAGTAACCGAAGCGATTGAAAAAAGAAAATTTAATACTGTTCAATCGTTTATTCGGATTCTTCAAAATAAAGCAGAAGAACTGAATATTGATAAACATCACGAAGTGTTTTCTGAAGCAACAGATGCAATTATTCTTCTTCTTTCTCCTTTTGTTCCTCATCTAACAGAAGAGCTATGGAGTATGAAAGGGCATACAACAAGCGTTCATGAAGAAACATGGACTTCATGGGATGAGCAACTACTTGTAGAAGAAGTAATTGAACTGCCTGTACAAGTAAATGGTAAGGTTCGCGGAAAAATTGAAGTAACACAACAAGAAAACGAAAAAAGTATAAAAGAAAAAGCACTTGCTGCTGTTGAGCATGTCACAAAAGATCAACAAGTGAAACAAATTCGAGTTATTCCTAAGAAAATTATTAGTATTGTGATTTAAAAAGTATGCCTTTGGCATACTTTTTACATGAATTAGGAGGAATAAAAAATGAAGATCGAATTAAAAATTAGGAATTTTAACATACAAAGTATCGTTTTTAACTCCACGTCAGCAGATGGTCATTTGCACTACACAAAAGAAACAGGCAAGTGGAGTGGCTTTTGCCAAATATACTATAATTATCGTTTTTTTAATCAGGATGATGGGTATAAAGATGAATTATTTTTCTATGAAATTGATAAAAATGGCTATGCTATTTACAATAAATTAAGTAAAAATGAAACGTTATATAAAGAATTATTAACGGATGAATTAGTGCAACAATCATTTGATGATTTAGTACATTTTATTAACGAACTAAGTCAATTAAAAGAAAAAGAAACCATTAAAATTGAAAAAGTGATCGATGATTTTGAATATGAAGATGAAAAAAAAGTGACAATGAATGATTTTTCTTTAGAAATAGCATTTTCATTCAACGCTTCAAGGGAAGGAAATACATTGTCATTAACAGCTATTCCATCTTTTAAAAGCAAAAAAGTTCATTTTTATACAGAAGAAAACGAAATAATGGAATTTTTAGGAGAAAAAACAATCCGAAACATTTGGAAAGAAACCATTAAAAATGAAAAAAATAGATTACTTATGATCAATTATACACTGGATTGAAACTAAAAAAGCTCATCATTTATGATGAGCTTTTTTGATCCATTCTTCAATTTCTGGGTAAAGGAATAATAACCGAACAGCGTTTTTAGTTAATTTTTTTTCAATTGTTTTAACAAATATTTTTCCAACTTCTTCTTCTAATAATGTTTTATCTCCGATTTCATCTATGAAAACAAAACGTTTATTTGTTTTTATAATGGGGAGCGTATAAATATCATAGGTAAGCCCTAATTGGCGAGCTGTTCCTTCTATGCATTCAATTTGAAAATGCAAGCCGTCAATATCCCCGTAAGGACGATAAGGAAGAACCGAAGACCCTTTTACTAAAAGTACAGGGCTTATATTCCATCTTCTTCCTGTGTTATCTTTAATTTCAAAAGATAAACCAATGTTTTCTAATTCTTCTTCTAATTCCAAATGCTTCATTTGTTCCAATCCTTTCATATCGTTAATAATTTAACGCGTAATCGTGTATCTTGTGTTAATTGTTCAATTAAATCATCTTGAAAAGATGGATAAAAAGAAAAAGGACATTCATCTTTTGAAGCAGCAGAAAATGAAATCGTTCCATTTGAAAAATCTTTAATTAAATTAATCTCAAACTCATCTGATGAATAATAAGATAAAGAGACTTCTTTTTCGATTTCGGCAAAAGAGAGATCATGTTTAATATAGTAAGCTAAATTTTTCATTTTTTCTTTATCCATTGAAAAACATACGGGATATACTTCTGTATTGGATTCGTGTATTTCTTTGTGCAATAAATCCACTTTAGTCAACGAAATTAACGATTTCATTTTGGTTTCTAATTCATTAATTTTTTCCACAATTTCTAAAAAGCAAGGATGAGTTAGCAAGAGTTTTTTTAATCCTGTTTGTTTATAAAAACCTTCGCTAAAACGAACGCGTTTAATGGATAATTTAAAAGATGCGAGAGATGAAAAAAAGACTTTTATAATATAAGGTTCATTTTCGCTATCAGCTAATAATTCAAAATTCCATTGTTTTTTTCGATAATCATAAAATACTTTACTATTTGGCATAAGACGAATATTTGAATACATCATCGTGTCCCCTTTTCATTTTTCTATCTTTATTTTATCACATGCATAGTAGATGATAATTTTTTTTCACCACTTTTCCTAAGTTGTGTTACCATAATAAAAAGAAGGGGGTGGCAAGATGAAAAGAGGCGATTTTTTTGTTCGTATTCCAAAAATGTATGTGTATCAAATCAAAGCACCTTTTACTGAAATGATTGAGGATTTGCACCAACTATCAGGTTGGTTTATTAAAAGTACGCGTATGGGTATATGTTCTGAGACGGGCGATACTTTATTTAAAGATCTTTTTCGAAATAAACAAGGTCAATTATTTACGCTGTATCGAAAAGAATCATTGGTACATGATGAAATGGGTATCTATAGAGTTCATTATTCGGTAGAACCGTTTCATGCAAATGAATTAGTAACAAACTGAAAAAAACATTGTTCGTTATGAACAATGTTTTTTTCAGTTTGTTGGAAATGAGAAAGTAAGAGGTGAGGATATTGTTTAAACGAAAAGAAAAACAATTACAAAAAATAAAACATTTACTAGAAGTAGAAAAATTAAGCGTACATAATAAGATTATTGAAGGAAGAAATGTGAAGTTTATCTACTTTAAATTAAAAAATAATGAAATGGATTATTGTTTATTTAGTTATTTTTGTTCAAAGAAAAAAGAATGGGTTTTGGGGACAAAAAAAGCCATTCATTTTGGTGCATTTTGTGATATATGCGTACAATTAGGAAAAATAGGTGAATTTTATGAAAATAAATGTAAAATAGGAAATCATGGAACAAAATATCTTTGGGAACAAATAAAAAATCATCCAAAATATCGATTAAAAATATTATTTTGAAATTTTAAAAAATTAGAGGGAGTGAAAATAAAAGCTGTAATTAAACAAATAAAAGCAATTTAAAAAGGAGGGATTTAATGCGTAAAAATATTGTTATTGGTAGTGCAACTCTTTTAATTTTATTTTCTTTTCTTATTTATGATGGGGTTAAAACTAAATCCGAAGCAAAGGATAAAATTGTAACAACACTTAATGAAAAAGGTTACAAAATTAAAAAGGTAGAAGTTGACATATCAAGTGGTCGAGCAAAAGCATATACTGCAAAAAAAGTATTGTACATTGATAGTGTTTATGATAAAAAAATAGTATTTTATGAGAAGGAATATCTTTCATGAATTACATAATTACAAACAAATAAAAGGTGCCTTCGGCACCTTTTATTTGTTTAATTTACTATGGTTTCGACCGTAGAAGAAATAAATGAATAATCCAATTACTAACCAAACACCAAAGCTGATCCATGTCATTTTAGGTAATTGAAGAACTAAATACCCACAAAAAACAACCGCTAAAATAGGAACAACAGGAACAAAAGGTACTTTAAATCCACGTGTTAAATCAGGCTGTGTTTTACGTAAAACAAGTACACCGATTGATACCACAATAAACGCGAAAAGTGTTCCAATGTTTGTAAGTTCTGCTAATTTCCCCAATGGAATAATTCCACAAAAAACTGAAACAGCTCCTGCTGTTACCCATGTATTTAACACAGGTACATGTGATTTTTTGTTTACTTTTGAAAAAATAGATGGTAATAATCCGTCACGACTAATCGCGTAAAATAAACGTGTTTGTCCATACATCATCACAAGTAAAACAGTTGTGATTCCTGTAATCGCTCCAACTGAAATTAATCCTGCAACCCAGTCTTGATGAATATAAGTTAATGCAAATGCCACAGGGTTTTTCACATTTAACTCTGTGTAAGGAACAATCCCTGTTAAAATGGCTGATACGACAATATATAAAACAGTACAAACAAGCAATGAAGCAATAATTCCAATCGGCATATTACGTTTTGGATTTTTCACTTCTTCTGCAGCTGTTGAAACAGCATCGAATCCGATATAAGCAAAGAATACTGTAGCGGCTCCTGTTGCGACGCCTGAGAAACCAAAAGGCATAAACGGAGTCCAGTTAACAGGTTTCACATACCATGCGCCGACCGCGATAAAAAGTAATACAACCGCTAATTTAATCAACACCATAATATTGTTCATGCGAGATGATTTTTTAACTCCTTGTGTTAACAAGAAAGTAATAACCAATACAATAAGAATTGCAGGTACATCTACATACGTTCCTGCTGATGGATTATAAGCGCTGGAAATAGCCTTAGGAAGCTCAATACCGAATCCTTTTAATAATCCTTGAAAATACCCTGACCATCCACTGGCAACAGCGGAGGAAGCGAATCCGTACTCTAAAATAAGTGTCCAACCCATCATCCAAGCGATAATTTCGCCAAACGCAGCATAACTATACGTATAAGCACTTCCTGCAGCTGGAACAGTTGAAGCGAACTCCGCGTAACAAAGAGCGGCAAAAACACAAGCAAGACCTGCTAATACAAAAGATAAAATAAGAGCTGGACCCGCATGCTCAGCTGCAGCAACTCCTGTCAAAACAAAAATACCTGTTCCAATAATAGCACCAATACCTAACATGGATAAATCAAAGGCACCTAATGCTTTTTTGAGCGAAGTGCTTGATTCTTTTTCGCTTGTAAAAGCGGAAATGGGTTTTTTCCTGAAGTAGCTCATGTTGCACTCTCCTCTATTTATTTAATATTCTAAAAATTTATCATATTTCGACACAAATTGCAAGCATTACTAAGTTAGTAAGTTATTCCAGTCGAAATAAGTCGGTTTTTAGTATTTACAGAATTGTTAGACTTTTTTAAAAAAACCTTTTTTTGTTCTTGCTTGTATTTTTTTCTAAAAAAACGTAGAATAAATAAAAGAAGAAAGGGAGGTTTTTATAGATGAAAGAAAAACAAAATGTAACATATTCATTTCATCCAGTGGTATGGGATAAAGAAAAAAAATTCATTCAAGGTGTACTGTCTGATTATGGTCATATTTGGCTTTTATTTTCAAAAGGAAAGATGGAAATTAAAAATGAAACAATAAAATCAGATGAAGAAATTCAAACATTTATTGATGAACATTTAGTTGCAAGAGTAGAAGAGTTAAAAAAAATTTCATTAGAAATGGCTTATTTAGAGCACATGACAGAAACACTCCCTCTTCATATAAAAGAAAAAAATGAACGAAAAATTGTGTTTGCTTTTCATTCATTTGAAACGATATTTTCCTATGAAAACGAAAATCTTTACATAATTTTAGAAAATCAATTAGTAGATGTGTCACCTTTATTTACAGATGTAATAAAAGAAGAAGTAAAAAGAATACTTTCAACAAAAAACCAAAAAGAGATTTTGTAATAAATCTCTTTTTGGTTTTTTGTTGAATTTTTTGCATATTAGCAGTATAAAGAGTACAGATGAGAGGTGAAAAATATGTATGTAGGAGAAATTGCCGAAATCGAAAAAAACGAAAAAGGTTTTGTTGCAAAACTGTCCACGTTTTTAGGAACGAGTTATTTAAAATTACCCAATCAAGGGATAGGATTTGAATTGAAACAAGGAGATAAAATCAAAATTTTTTCTATGGAAGAAGATGAATATACGATTCATCATTTTGAAAAAAGTTACATAGAATATGGATTAGAAACTGATGAAGATGGAATCAATTACACTATTTATGCAATTGAAAAAATAGGTCAAGATGAATTGTCGAAAAAACCTGTGATTATTGATGAAAAAAAGATGGATGAATTGCCAGGTGAAGTACGTATAAAAATGATCTTTTTTAATAAAAAAATGCATAAAGAGCTCACTCAATTAAACAAAATTGCGGACGAAATTATCTTTTCTATTCAAAATCATCAGCGTTTAGAAGAAATTGAACAAGAATACAAACAATATACGCCTGTTTTTCAATTAAGTGGTGTAACAGAGCCTTATTTTGTAATTACGCTTAACGGTGTGAAAAAAACGGTGTTATTGAATTGGTCTTCTCAATATCATAAAACCGTATTAAAAGAAAATAACATTCCGCTTCCTCTTCATTTAGCAGAACAAGAATTGCGAGAAATCATGGCTCATGAATTAACTTCAGCAGATATTTCTTTTTCAGAAGATGGTTCAATTGTAAAAATAAAAGGAGTAAAATATATCATTGCTACTGATGCAGATCGCCAATTATTAAAAGATTTAAATCCGCTTCTTTATGATAAAATTTGTAAAGCGTTAGTTGGAAAAGTTATAAAAAGTCGAGAACAATTAGAACAACAACGTATTCGGGAAAAATTATTAAAAATAGTAGAAGAAGGAGAAATAGAAGAGGAAGTACACAGTGTTCAAGATGTATTAGCGAGTAAATCCATTGAAGATCAGGTGCGTCGCTTACTTGCCAATGAAATAGATTCTCCTGTATATGTATTTCGTTTGGATGATCAAGAAATTTCATTTTATTTCGGAGATGATTTAACCATGAGTTTGAATGAGTTCCGTCAAAAAGCAAAGGAAATCGTTGAAGAAAAAATGGCAGAATATAAAGATTTTTACGGATGGGATGATGCTGAAATCATGTATAACAACAAAAAAGAACATGAAACAAAGTTAACGTTGGATTCTACGTTGTTTGATGATTGAATGAATAAAAAAATGGATCATATGATCCATTTTTTTATTGTAAACTTTTACGTTGTGACTCGTTGATATATTTAATGAATGAAAAATTATCAAACATTTGTTCAATTTTTTTCGCTTCTCGTTTGCTAAAATCTAATCCATTTGTTAAAAATTGCTCCATTGGAAGTTCTAAAGAGTCTTCTGTTTCAAAACGCCAGCGAGTTAAATGATGACCCCCTTCTTCAACGATGATTTTTTTAAAAAACGTGTAAATTTTTGCATCATATCCGATGGTGAACTCATAAATGGTAACGATTTGATTTTGAAAAAAACTCATACTTTCTGATTTTCTTCCATCTAAAATGGTAAGGTCATGCAAAAATTTATTTACGCGTGGAAATAAAAACAATAACTTTGATTTGTTTTGTTGTAAATAATCATTCCATCTTCGACTCCAAATACTATGATCCATATACATTCCCCTTTGCATTTAATATTCTTTTTTTACTTGAAAATTTAAAAAAACCTTGTAGGTAAGCAGGAAAAAACAAAAAAAAGAAAGAAAATATAAGAGATATTGTCTTCGAATTTGTAAAGGGAGTGAAAAAATGGTCGGCTTATTGAAAAAAATGTTTCATGGTAACGAACGAGAAATTAAACGTTATTATAAAAAAGTAGCCTTAATTAATGCGCTTGAAGAAAAAATGGCAGCATTAACAGATGATCAAATGAAAGAAAAAACAGCAGAATTTAAAGAGCGTTTAACAAAAGGGGAAACCATCGATGATTTATTAGTAGAAGCGTTTGCCTTAGTACGAGAAGCAAGCAAACGTGTTCTACATATGCGTCATTATGACGTACAATTAATTGGGGGAATGGCACTTCATGATGGAAGCATTGCCGAAATGCGAACAGGTGAAGGAAAAACGTTAGTAGCGACACTTCCTGCTTATTTAAACGCCTTAAACGGAAAAGGTGTACATATTATTACAGTTAACGAATATCTTGCACAACGTGATAGTGAAGAAATGGGGGTTCTTTATCATTTCTTAGGGTTAACCGTTTCTGTTAATTTAAATGAATTATCTCCAGAAGAAAAACGCAAAGTTTATCAAGCTGATATTACTTATGGTACCAACAGTGAGTTTGGATTTGATTATTTGCGCGATAATATGGTTGTTTATAAAGAAGAATTAGTACAACGTCCTTTGACATTTGCAATCGTGGATGAAGTTGATTCCATTTTAATTGATGAAGCAAGAACACCGTTGATTATTTCAGGACAAGCATCAAAATCAACAGAATATTATGAAAAAGCAGCACGTTTTGCCAAAACATTAACAATTCAAAATGATTATACCATTGATCAAAAAGGGCGAACAGCTATGTTAACAGAACAAGGGGTAGCAAAAGCTGAAAAATATTTTCAAATTGAAAATTTATATGATTCTAAACATTTTTCATTAAATCATCACGTACAACAAGCATTAAAAGCACAAGCCATTATGAAACGTGATGTGGATTATGTTGTCCAAAATGGAGAAGTATTAATTGTAGATGAATTTACAGGACGTATCATGGACGGCAGACGTTATAGTGATGGTCTTCACCAAGCAATTGAAGCAAAAGAAGGATTAGATGTTCAAAATGAGTCGATGACTCTTGCGACTATTACACTTCAAAATTATTTCCGTATGTATGAAAAATTAGCTGGAATGACAGGAACAGCCAAAACAGAAGAAACGGAATTCCGAAAAATTTATAAATTAAATGTATTGGTTATTCCAACGAATAAACAAGTTCAACGACAAGATTTGCCTGATCGTGTATATAAAAACGAAAAAGCAAAATATGAAGCGCTTATTGAGAACATTAAAGAAAGACATGAAAAAGGGCAACCTGTTCTTGTTGGAACTACGTCTATTGAAAATTCTGAAAAAATTTCAGACATGTTAAAGAAAAAAGGAATTAAACATACAGTTTTAAATGCAAAATTCCATGAAAAAGAAGCAGAAATTGTTGCAGCAGCAGGGCGAAAAGGCGCTGTAACTATTGCGACAAATATGGCGGGTCGTGGAACAGACATTAAATTAGAAGAAGGAGTAACGGAATTAGGTGGACTTCATATCATTGGAGCGGAACGTCATGAATCAAGACGTATCGATAATCAACTTCGAGGTCGTGCAGGACGACAAGGAGATCCTGGTTCTACACAATTTATTATTTCATTAGAAGATGAGTTAATGAAAAAATTCGGTGCAGAAAACATGAAAAAAATGATGGAACGTTTAGGCGTTGAAGAAAACGAACCCATTGAATCAAAACTAATTACAAAAGCGATTGAATCTGCCCAAAAACGAGTAGAAGGATCAAATTTTGATACACGTAAAAATGTACTAGAATATGATGATGTTATGAACCAACAACGTAATATTATCTACAAACAAAGAAGAGAAGTTATTGAAAGTGAAGATATTAAATCAGTTGCTTTTGAAATGATTGAACGTGTCATTGAACGTACAGTAAAAAATTATTGCGAAGATGAGATAGAAGATGAATGGGATCTTCCTATGTTAACGCGTCACATTGGTGCAATGTTTTTACCTGAAGGAACAATAAAAGAAGAAACGTTAAAAGGTTTAAATGAAGAAGAAATCATTGCATTAATTAAAGAACACGTTGTTCGTCTATATGGAGAAAAAGAGGAAAAAGTGGGTGAATTGCTGCGAGAATTTGAAAAAATAGTTATTTTACGTGCGGTTGATTCAAAATGGATGGAACATATTGATACGATGGATCAAATGAGACAAGGTATTCATCTTCGCTCTTATGGACAAACGAATCCTTTGCAAGAGTACCAAATGGAAGCTTTTCAAATGTTTAATGCTTTGATTGCAAGTATTGAAGAAGAAGTAACGCTTCAGGTTTTAAAATCTGAAATCGAAGAAAAAGATGAATTGCGTCGCGAAGAAGTTGTTGATTTAACAAAAGTACAAACAAGTAACGGCGAACAAGCAGAACGAAAAAAACCAGTTCGTTCAGAAAAGGTAGGACGAAATGCACCGTGTCCATGCGGAAGCGGAAAAAAATACAAACAATGTCACGGAAAGTAAAAAAACAGGCAAATTATTGCCTGTTTTTTCAAGGAAAAAAGAAACTTTATGAAAAAAGAAATAAAAGAGAAAAAATTATAGGGAGTAGGGGAAGAAAAGATGGAAATGTTAAGTAAAACCATCAAAAAAAATACCTCCTTTGACAATGGAAGTATTGTATTAAAAAAACCAATTATTGCATTAGATTTAGAGTTTGCAGCACTAGAAGTCAATATTTTTCGTCAAGGGAAATTAAGAAAAACGTTTAAAACCTTTGAAATTATTGAAATGGGTATGGTTCGTTTTGATGATGCAGGTGAGAGCAATTCATTTGAAACATTTATTAAACCTAAATTTCATCGATTTAAAATTGATGAAAAAGTAAAAGAATTAACAGGTATCCAAGAAAAGCAGCTTCGAAGAGGTATTTTAATTGAACAAGCGTATCGTGAATTTTTGAAATACTATATTCCTGGTGAAACATTATTGTTAACATGGGGAAATGGAGATTTACCTGTATTAAAACATGTATGCGAAAAAAATAAATTGCCTTACGTGATTCGAGAAGATGATTTTATTGATATTTCAAAAGAATTTCATCGTTATTTTGGGATTGAAAAGCCGCATCAATATTCATTGAAAAAAACATTAAATTTTTTTAATGTAGAAGAAGATATTAAACATCGTGCAACATCTGATGCAAGAGCAGCATTTGAAGTTTTTTCTCAATTGATGCGTGATGCTGAACAAAAGCAGCATGTAAAAAAAGCGGAATAATATCCGCTTTTTTTTATGGATATAAACAAACCAAACACCCGAAAAACATGGTAAAATAAAAGAGAAATATTTAATGGAATGAGGGTGTTAAAATGACGGAACAAGCATTAAAAAAACAGATGCGAAAAGAAGTAAAAGAAAAAGGCGGAAAAATTGTTTTTTCAAACAAATTGTTGCAGCTTTCTTTATATCCTACCAACGAGAATAGAAGATATTATGTTTCAAAAGCTATGCTAGATGAAAAAGAAAATGTGTTAAATATTGAATCTTTTACAATGAAACGTAATGGTCATGATTTGTGGTCTATTTTAAGTATTGTAGATTATTGGGTAAACTATGCAAAACTAAAACAGTGTAAAAAAGTAAGTATGCCAACTACTTTATTTCTTGAAGATGGGTTTTATAGTTCTATGTATAAATTTCATAAAGATTATATTCAATGTGTGTTAACACAAGGTTTTGAAAAAAATGAAAAAGAATATACATTGGATATAGAAAATTATACGGATATTCGTGGACTATTTGAAAAAATAAAAACAACCCTCAAAGAAAAACAAGAAGTTGGAGAAGCAGTGAAGTTAACAGAACAAGAAAAAGTAAACGAAAATGGTATTTATAAAGCCAATATCGAGTGGAAAGGTCATAAAGCAGAGATTAACATCTATTACAACCGTAAAGATCAGACGTTGCAATTAAAAGATTCAAAGAACATTGAATTGGAACGTTCTGTTGAAGAAGTAGAAGAATTAATTAGTGATTATTTTAAAAAAGTTGATCAACTTCGAAAAATAAAAAATATTTACGAACCGCCAACAGATAATATTAAGCTACTTCTAAGAAATGGTCTTCGTATGTACTCTGTTAGCGAAGAAAAATTAATGAAACAATTTATGAATGTGGGTTATCGCTATGATGAAATTGAAAATCATGCGTTTCATCTCATGAAAAGTCCAGTAAGTTTTAAAAAAAGAGTAAGTAACTTACGCTTTTTTAATCAAGAAGCGATGTTTAAATTTTTAAATCATTATGTCTTATTAATGGCAGATGATGAAAACAAAGGTTATTCAAATGTTTTTACAACAGAAGAAGAGTTGTTTGCGCACTACACGAAAACAATGGATGAAACATTGAAAAAGCGTATTCAAGAAAGCAAAGAAAAAATGAAGGAGATTAACTAATGGGCTGCGATATTCATATGTATGTAGAAAAAAAAGTTGGCGATGAGTGGAAAGTAGTAAAAGGTCCGAATGGTTATTACGGAGAATTTGAATGGGAAAAAGATAAGATGCGCTTTGATTGGATTTATAATGGTCGTAACTATGATTTTTTTGCTTTTTTAGCGGATGTAAGAAATTATCGAGGAAAAATAAAACCACTAGCCCTTCCAAAAGAGCTACCAGAAGATAGAAGTGAATTTATCGCTCAAATGGCAGAAGGATGGCAATGGGATGGTCATAGTTTTTCATATTTTACGTTAAAAGAATTAAAAGAAAATGAGTCAAAGGATAAGGAAGTAAAAGAAGTAATAAATGTTATTGCAAGGTTACTACAGGATGTACAAGAAAAAGACAGAGAAGAAGATATTCGAATTGTATTTTGGTTTGACAATTAAAAAACTCTCCTAGGAGAGTTTTTATTTTTTTGAATTAACAATACTGCGAATTCGGTCTCGTTTTTCAATGACTAGTTTAATTTCGTCATATAGATCTTGAAACCAAACAGGTGTTTCATTAAATGGCACATTGAATTTGTCTAAAAGTAAATACATTTTATCTTTTCCGATTCTTTCGTATTCATTAAAAGAAAAAGAAAGAACATTGTTTTCATCTAGTGGGATACGAATAACACCTTCTTTTAGTTTATGTTCTACTTCTTCGCCAAAATAATAACAAACTGTTTCGCCGTATCCTTCGCTATTATTAATATAAGCGTAATAAGTATGTTCTTTTAAAAAAGCAAACATTTGTTCCGTTTTTTCGATTAAACGCTTGGTATTATTCATTTTTTTAGTCTCCTTCTTTCTTTTTTTGTTATACTTATAGTATAGCATAAAAAGAAAGAGAGATGAGAAGAATTGGAAACAAAGAAGGCGCTAAAAGAATGGAAAAAAGATGTAAAAGGATCGGGGTATAATTTTAATATTAAAAAAGATGAATGGAGAATTTCCATCTCTA